>OOAW01000140.1_pt1 | contig 74123 bp, 53 predicted proteins | sample 1671861 | NCBI WGS metagenome assembly OOAW01 (sample SAMN06348200, study PRJEB24527) | human gut metagenome | reverse complement strand
CTATGGATACCAAAGAGATCTTCAGCGCTGTCGGCAACTTCGGTTTCCCGATGGTGCTGAGCTGGTATCTGCTGCTGCGTATGGAACAGCGGCTGGATAAGCTGACCAGCTGCCTGAACGAACTGAGCCGGGCCATCATCAGCAAACACAGAGAACTGTAAAACAAACAGAGAAACGAGGTACGACATCAATAACAAATACACAAAGCTCCTGCACTGGTTACGCCTTTTGGCCTACATCATAGGCAGAAAATAACAAACCAAATCAGCGATATGAAACTTACTTCATATCGCTGATTTTTTACTTTACCGAACTTATTGCTGCCACTTAGCAGTGCCTCAAACCCTCACTTAGAACGTGAATCTCAACCCGGCGTTGAACTGCCAGTCGGTACGCAGATTGCCGCCAAAGGTTTTTAAGGCGTCGAAATACAGGTTACTGTTTTTGGCAATGCCCAGATTAGAGCCCAGCCCGATCTCATACCAGGTGCCAGTCAGGTCACCTGTCTGCAGCGCCAAGCTACTGTTTTCGTAGTAACCGGTAGCACCGCCGTTGCCGCCAAAGTCGTGTAGTGCCGACGCTTTGACATAGGCATTGCTCGTGCGCCCGCCGATGGTAAACTCTTTGCCGCCCAAAAATCCTAAGCGTACAATAGCGCTGTTGACACTGTCCTGTTTGATCGTTACGCCATTGCTGGTCGTATAATCAGCGCTGTTGATGCGACCAAGGCTCAGTTCTGCCTGCGGCTCTACAAACCAGCCTGCGTTCAGGTTCTGGCGATAGCCATATTCGGCGCTGATGCCGTAGGCCCAGGTATCATAATCGGCCTTGGCAGAGTTGCCGCTCAAATCAACTAATTTAAAATCGTTGCTCAGCTTGCTGCCGCGGGCGATAACGTCAAAATAATGCCCTTTGCTGCCCAGCCAGCTGGCATATAAACCAACACCTGTGCTGCTCAAATCGCCGCTGCCTGCCGTATAACCGGCGTTGCTGTCGATGCGGTTAACGGCTATACCTGTATAAAGCTTGCCGCCTTTGTAGTTCTGTACTTTGTCGATACCACCCTGGAAGGCTGTGTAATCCTGACTGAACTCACGGTCATAAGCGCTGTCGGCACTCAGCTCGCCCCTGTAGTAACGGGCCCACACTCCGCCTTTCGCGGCTTCTTTATCACTGCGCAGCTCACCCATACGTTTCATCAGGTTGTTTCCTTCGATGCGCCACATGCTGCCCATTGCCATCTGCGCGTCGCTGGCAGCCATGGCTGTTTCGGAAGGTGAATTTTCTTTCGCCAAAGCTATTTCCGTAATATTCACCTTATTGTCTACAACATCTACTGTCGGCGTTACTTTGAAGCGTTCCAGCGGGCTGTCCAGCCTGCTGGCCTGCCCGGTAAAATTATTCAGGTTCTGCCCATTCAGGTTCGTTACCGTCAAAACAGTGGCGCTGCCATTGATGGTAACGATGTCCTCTTTGCTTAAAGCATCCTTAAAGGCTTCTTCATAGCCGATCTGGATATATTGTTTAGAGCTGTTATTCTCGATCGTATCAAAAGTCATACTGTCGGCTTTGCCATTAGCCAGATCAGTTGTAAAACGGAAGGCATTACTGCCTGTCAGCTGCAGCTTGCCGCCTGTAACAGTGCGATTAGCAGCTGTACCGCTAAAGCCCATAGTAGCATTATTTAAGGAAGTCAGTACATTGTTATCCATTGTCGAGCCATCACTGGTATTCAGTGTGGCCTTGTCGTAGAACAGTACTGTAGCTTTATCGGCATACACTGCATAGGCTTCCTTGGTTGTGGCGTTATTTGCCTTAGCACCTATTTTGATAGTGCCGTTAAGTGTTTTTGCGCTTAAATTGACTACTGCGCCACTTTCCGCATAAATGCCGTACGCTTTGGCTTCTGCACCAAGGCTGCCTGCATTGCCATTGGCTCCACCACTGCCTGCATTTCCTCCATTGCCTCCTGTAGCCACGGCTTTGATCAGGTCAGCACTTACACTGGTTATGCTGCCCAGGTTGCCATATACGCCCTGGGAATAAGCATTACCACCAATACCGCCGTCACCACCAATACCCTGATTACCCTGATTACCGTCATTCCCTGTGGAACCGGTGCCATCGCCATTGCCGCCGTAACCATTACGACCGCCACTGCTGCCATAGCCGCCTTTGCCTCCTTGTCCTCCAAAAGCATTAGCAGTTATAGAATCAGTAATTACAACAACCTTACCTCCCTGGCTATTATACAAACCTGCTGCATAACCGGATCCTCCTGTGCCGCCTTTACCGCCGTCACCACCTGTGCCGCCGTCTCCACCGTCGCCGCCATTGCCGTTATTAATGCCATTCTCGCCGCTGCCACCATTACCACCTATGCCACCTGTGCCGCCTATGCCACCGTTGCCGCCCTGCGCCTGCGCAAGTATACTGCCGGCAGCGATTTTTACTGTATCTTTTGATTTGTTATGCAAAGCTGCCGCATAGCCTGTACCGCCGTTGCCACCCATACTCCCGACCTTGCCGTTACCGCCATTGCCTCCGTTACCGCCATTGCCGCTGGTACTGTCAGTGCTGCCGCTGCCGCCAAAACCACCTGTGCCTCCTGTGCCGCCGTTGCCAACGTAGTCACTATTACTGCCACCACTAGCCATGGCTTCCAGGGCGGTAACAGTAATATCCGCACTGCCAGCTGCCATACTAATAGCCGCTGCATAACCATTACCGCCAGAGCCGCCAGCCAGACCACTGCCCAACGCATCCTTACCAGCACTACCATTTGGCTCTGTACTAGTGCCGTTAGTTCCATTGATCACTGCATCCGTATCCATAGAATGGCCTTTACCGCCAGCGCCGCCAATAGCCCTGGCAGTTATTTTGCCTGTTAAGGTTCCCTTCAGCAGACCGCCACTGCCTTTGACACCGGCGGCTATGGCTTGCCCACCACTATTTTCACCTAAACCTGTCACATCATTATTAGTATATTTAGGCAAATTACTGCCATCACCAGCTTTACCACCGTTAGCCGTACTGTTGATGTTTGCGCCGCTAACGGTTAACTGCCCGCCGCTGATATTAACTCCATAAGCGTTGGCCGCACCACCGGCAGCGGCAGCAGTCACTTTAACATTACTGTCAGGACTATGGTCATCTACCCTTGTATTACTAGTATTGCCACCTTTACCACCTTCAGCCTCAATAACTAAATCAGCAAATTCAGCTGTAAAAACACCTGCTTCGGCACAAGTAAGCCCGTAGACATTAGCCGCACCCGCTATGCCACCGGCGCCGCTAATACCATAAACGGATGCAGTGTCAGCACCATTGCCACCTTTGCCTGTAATTTTTATATTAGCTGCCACCACCACATTAGCTGCATCACCGCTTAAAACCAGGCCTTCGTTCTGTGCATCGCCGCCCTTGCCACCGGCACCACCAATACTCTTATCGCTATGTGGGTCACTAGGCGTTATCCCGCCCGACGTAGCATTGCCACCTTGAGCTGATAAGGTTATTGATTCAGCCTGGAAACCGGTTCCTGCAACCTTGATAGTAATCGCTGCATCGCCGCCCTTACCGCCATCACCAAATTCTGTTACCTTGGCATAGCTGTTTTGCCCTTCTCCCCCTACACCGCCCTTGGCAGTCAGGTTCAGCACTTTGGTTTGTACATCTTGTACTGCTAAAGCTATCTTTGCCGAGCCGCCATCACCACCATGACCGGTATGATCACCAAGCGCTGCTATTTCTTCATCGCTAAGGCTATTATTGCCAATCTTGCCGCCCTTGCCCCCTGCACCGCCGGTAACAGTCAGTGTGATATCGTTACCGGTATCTTGCGCAGTAATAGTTCCACTGGCGCTGGCATTACCGCCTTTGCCACCGTTGCCGCTGTCTTCCCCGGCAATGTTTGTGTCACTGCCATCACCGCCGGCAGTGCCAGTGAAAGTTTGATTATACCCACCATCACCAATAACTATGCCAGTTTGTATACTATCATTTCCATCAGCACCATCGGCTGCTGCCGCAAAAGCTGTATTGCAAAGTACATTCATCCCCCCCGAATATACTATCGACATGGCCAATATAGTATGGGCTATTTTTTTGCTTAATTTTTGCTTCCTGCTCATTTTCTATCCTTCTTCCCTTTAGCTTTATATTGTTATTTTTAAAAATACTTATCCTGTAACAGATATTTAAGCAGCGCTTCGTAATAAGATGCCGATTCGGTATATTTCCCCTGTTTGTGCAAAAGTCGTGCCGTCCATATCGTTGTCTCCACTGTATGCCCATCCATAGGCTGCAAATCATCCCACAGCGATTTTTTTGCATACTGCCAGTACAGCTGCCGTTCAGCACTGTCTACATAATAAATATGCCAGGGTTTAACGTAGTCGATATAATGCACGATAACGTCCTCAGGCTCTGCCTTCAAGACAGTATTGTTGATAATGATGCAGTTGTACTTTTTAGGCAACTCTACAAAATCACCATCGATAACACCGTTGAGGGCATCCTGGTCGCCCCACAATATTTTGGTATCACCAACCTGTTCCAGCCACTGGAACAGCTTTTGGGTCAACTGCTGCTGCCGCCATTTTACAAGGTCCATCAACAGTACGCCGGAATTAAAGTAGCGGCCGTTCTTTAAACCAATGCGCCCGCAGCTTTTTGCTTCGCCCCAGTCGCGCACGGCCCCCAGTACCTTGCCCTGCAAATCTGTCTGCCACAGGGGCAGAATATTGCCCTTGCAGATGATATCGGCATCCATGTAGATCAGCCGCTTAACTGATTTTGGCAGCATTTGGGCAAAAAGATACCTGTAATACATGGCCTGGGTGATATGCCCCGGTGGTACCACAAAGGTCATGCCCTCGGTGCTGGTGATTTGGTAAAAGTGCAAAGTCAGGTTACGGTATAGCTGCTCCGTCTTTTTTAATCTGTCCATATCCTCCGGCAATAATTCGTCGTAGACGATATGGATGTTTAAATCGTGGTAGATATTGTTATGCACCAGCGAGGTTATCGTTACTCCTGCAAATTTGCCAAAGTTTTTATCGATACCAAAACCGATATGGATGGTTTCGCTCAATCCCTTCACCTCTTTATATATGCCCTGCTTTATCACAAATATTTATTGCGCTATTATTCTGAGGCAAAAATTATTTTCATGTCTTCTTTTACATCATTCATCCGCAACATTTGCTTAAGCAAGCCGTCACGCTTATTCGCTGCGCTAACGCTTACGACTAATTTAGAGGTCCACAGAAACAGTGTCTCACTGCCTAGAAACTGAATCTCAACCCGGCATTAAACTGCCAGTCGGTACGCAGATCGCCGCTAAAGGTTTTGAGTGCGTCAAAATACAGGTTGCTGTTTTTGGCGATACCCAAATTTGCTCCCAGCCCAATCTCGTACCAGGTGCCCGTCAGATCGCCTGTCTGCATGGCCAGGCTGTCCGTTCCGTAATAGGCTGTTGCGCCGCCGTTGCCGCCAAAGTCGTGCAGGGCCGATGCTTTGACATAGGTATTACTGGTGCGCCCGCCAATGGTAAACTTCTTGCCGCCCAAAAAGCCCAGGCGTACAACGGCGCTGTTGGCGCTGTCGTTTTCTATCCTGCCGCCGTTAGACATGGTGTAATCTGTACCATTGATATGGCCAAAACTCAGCTCTGCCTGAGGCTCTACAAACCAGCCTGCGTTCAGGTTCTGTCTGTAGCCGTATTCGGCGCTGATACCGTAAGCCCAGGTATCATAATCGGCTTTGGCAGAGTTGCCGCTTAAATCAACTAATTTAAAGTCATTGGCAAGCTTGCTGCCGCGGGCGATTACATCTACATAATGCCCCTTGCTGCCCAGCCAGCTGGCATACAGGCCTACACCTGTGCTGCTCAAATCGCCGCTGCCCATGGTATAGCCTGCATTGCTGTCGATACGATTAATGGCTATACCAGTGTACAGCTTGCCGCCTTTGTAGTCCTGCACCTTGTCGATGCCGCCCTGGAAGGCTGTGTAATCCTGACTGTAGTTACGGTCATAAGCGCTGTCGGCACTAAGCTCGCCCCTGTAGTAACGGGCCCACACGCCGCCTTTAGCGGCTTCCTTATCGCTGCGCAGATCGCCCATACGCTTCATCAGGTTGTTACCTTCTACGCGCCACATACTGCGCATTGCCATCTGTGCATCACTTGCGGTTTTAACACTTTCAGATGCAAATGGTGTTTTAGTTGTGGTAACCCCGGTTATCTGTACTTTGTTGCCGCTGCCATCAAGCTGAATATCAGGAGTTGTATTGAATTGGTAAATCACACTGTCCAGGGTAGTTGTACCGCCTGTGAAATTCTTTAAATCCTGTCCATTCAAATTGGTTATTTCCAGAACATCTATAGGAATGCCGCCATTAGCTTCGATACTGCCCTCCTTATAAGGGTCAAGGGCAGCTTCATAACCAACAGTGATGTATTGTTTTTCTGTGCTGCTGCCTGTTGCCAGGCTATTAAAAGTAAATTTATCTGCCGCATCATTAGTCAAATCGGTCGTTACCCTAAACTCGTTGCTGCCTGACAGCTTCAGTTCACCACTGGAGGTAAGTGTACGGTCGGCTGTCCTGTCAGCAAAAGCTACTATGGAATTATGCAAAAATGTAGTGCCACTTGTAATATTTATCTTATCCTGCAAAATAATATTGCTGTCGGCAGCATATACTGCATAAGCTTCGCTGTCAGTACCGGTGGCTGTTGCGTTTATTGTAACTGTACTGCCGGGGGTTGAGTGTTTCAGCTCTACCGTGCTGCCTATGGCATAAATGCCATAGGCCTTTGCCGTACCGGCAGTGCCTGCCGTTCCATCAACACCCACTGTAGCATTAACAAGAGGCGAACCACCATAAGAGCCAGTTTTAGTAGCACCCTCACCAGCAGCCCCGCCACTGCCGGCTGTAGCCGTTACAATAATGCTGCTCGTTGTCAGCTGCAGCCTGCTGCCATCGGCATAAGCAGCATAAGCAGTTGCGTTACCACCGTTGCCGCCGTTACCGCCGTCACCGGCTTTATCACCCACATTATCGCTGCCGGGTCCACCGCCGTTGCCACCGTTGCCTCCAGCGCCGCCCTCCGCTGTACTTACTAAACTGTCGGCCGTTACAGAAGCGTTGTCAGTTGCTGTTAAATGCAGGCCATAAGCCACTGCAGTGCCACCATTACTACCATCACCGCCGTCAGAGCCGACTCCCCTTCTTCCAACGCCGTCTGATCCATAAGCGCCACCACCTCCGGCGCCTCCAGTTGCAGCAGCTGTTATAGCTGCTGTTACCATCAAATCTACAGTACCGTGATCACTGCTGACAGCATATGCCATACCATCAGCACCAGCGCTGCTGATGCCGACTCGCCCATCACTGGAACCGCTGCCACCGACGTTGCCCGCTCCACCTGCTGCTGATACACTGATACTGTTAACAGTTCCGCTGATGCTGCTGTTAACGGCTTCTATTCCCCAGACTACAGCTTTGCCTCCGGCTCCTGCGGCATTGCCATCGCCTATATTTCCGCTGTCACCACCTCTGCCACCTTTGCCGCCTTCACCGCCAACAGCTGTGACCTTGATATCATTGAGCGCCAAATCAAGCAAATTTGTCGCTGCCTTAAGGCCATAAGCTTCGGCTGCACCACCCATGCCGCCAACGCTTCCAGTGCCATAGCTGCTGCCACCCCAGCCACCTTTGCCGCCTTCAGCGGAAATAGTGACATCAGCAGCTGTGATAGTTACCAATGTATTGCTGACGTCAGACTGCAGGCCAATCGTTGCTGCACTGCCGCCCATGCCGCCATTAACGCTATCATAATCCTTATTGTTTATATTCTGACCTTCCCCTCCAGAACCGGCTTTAGCTATAACCGTAATATTATTTGCTGTTGTGATACCGCCGCCTCTTACATTAATAGCGACTTTACTGTCGCCACCGTCGCCTGTATTTCCCAGCGGTCCCTGATCAGGAGTATATATGCTAGTGGTGCCTCTTCCGCCTTTACCGCCATTCCCGCCTGTTGCTGTAATTTCAATAGCGCCGCCAATAGTGCCGGTGACAGTATCATTAACAGTTACCGAACCACCATTGCCACCGTCACCGCCTCGGCCACCGCCGGAAGCGTTACCACCAGGTGTTCCATCATCGGCTGTATATGTAGTACTTATACCTGAAGAAATATCATCATTCTGCACGATTGCTGCTCCGTCTGTTCCCGGCGTTCCATCAACCGGATCTGCAAAAGCCGTATTACAAAGTACATTCATCCCCCCCCGAATATACTATCGACATCGCCAGTAAAGTATGGGCGATTTTTTTGCTTAATTTTTGTTTCTCACTCATTTTTCATCCTTCTTCCCCGTTATGTTGATGCTGCTTTTCCATCTTGTTTACAAGCGTTTAAGTGTACTTATCTTTAAAAAAATACTTTAGCAGCGCTTCGTAATACGAAACCGATTTTTCATAGCTGCCTTCTTTATACAAAACCCGCGCTGTCATTACCGTAGTGTCTACCGTGTGACCATCCATAGGCTGCAAATCATCCCACAGCGATTTTTTGACATAGCACCAGTACAGTTTTTTCTCATCACTGTCCAGGCAATAGATATGCCACGGCTTGATATAGTCGATATAATGCACGATAACGTCTTCCTGAGCGGCTTTCAGCAAAGTATTATTGATGATGATGCAGTTATACTTTTTGGGCAGCTCTACAAAATCGCCATCAATAACACCGTTGAGGGCGTCCTGGTCGCCCCACAATATTTTTGTGCTGCCTACAGCTTCCAGCCATCGGAACAACTTCTGCGTCAAATGCTGCTGCCGCCACTTTACAAGATCCATCAACAGCACGCCGGAATTAAAATAGCGGCCGTTTTTAAGACCAATGCGCACGCAGCTTTTTTCTTCGCCCCAGTCACGCACAGCTCCCAAAACTCTGCCCTGCAAGTCTGTCTGCCACAGAGGCAGAATATCGCCCTTGCAGATGATATCGGCATCCATATAGATTAGCCGCTTAACTGCTTTTGGCAGCATTTGCGCAAACAGATAACGGTAATACATGGCCTGGGTGATATGACCTGGCGGTACCACAAATGTCATCCCCTCAGTGCTGGTGATCTGGTAAAAGTGCAAATTCAGGTTACGGTATAGCTGCTCTGTCTTTTTTAATCTGTCCATATCTTCCGGCAAAAGTTGGTCGTAGACGATATGGATGTTTAAATCGTGCTGGATGTTGTTATGCACCAGCGAGGTTATCGTTACTCCTGCGAATTTGCCAAAGTTTTTGTCGATACCAAAACCGATATGTATTTGTTCTGCCACTTTGCGCCTCCTTTCTTTACCAGTTCAGTCTTTTTCGGTCTTTGCTGTTTTTTGTTCTGCCGCGCCGCCCCCTTTGAAAAACTTTTTTATATCCTCGCAGTTATTACTGCGGAGCTGGTAATAGTCTTTATCTAAGCTGTAAAAAAAAAGTACAACCGCTGCTTTCAGCGGCCCTTCCTCAGCTGCAGCAGCTTCAGCAGCAGGCGCACTTCCTCCAGCGAGTACTGCTCCTGTTCGTCAGTTTCTGCGGCGGCAGTTTCAGGCATACTATTGCTTTTTGTACCCGCCTCCTGTTCGTCAGCCTCGGCATCATGTGCCTGTGCCCACTCGGCCGCCGCTTTTCTGTTCAGCAGTGTTTCCAGGCTGCAGCCCAGAACATTGGCGCTGCGCACCAGCAGCTTTAAGCTGACCTGCACATTGTTATGCTCGATATTGCTCAGATGAGTCTGACTGATACCGATACGTTCGGCAAACTGCTGCTGATTGAACTGACAGGCAACGCGCAGCAGACGGATATTGCTGCCGATGCGCGGCAGGCAGCTTTCATCGTACATACTTCACCTCAGTTTTCGAGAATATTAGTATTTTAGTTTAAAATATCGAAACCAAAACATCACTTTTTTTGTTTTATATCAAAAACATTTGTTATAGTAATGATCGTAGTCATTATAGCACGTTTGTACCCCCCCGCAAGACACAAACTGCTTGTTTGTGTAAAACGTCTGCGAGTCTTGCCCGGCGCATTACGCCAGCGGCTTTACGACTATCGGTGTCTGCGCGTTTATAATGGCCTTATTGCCCGTACTTTTTAAAAGCTGCCTAAAACTATTGCCTGAATTTCACGTGCAGCGGCTGGCTGTATAAGCCTGCAACAATTTATCACTAAAAAAAACGCCTGCTTTGAAAGCAGGCACTGCAAAATAAAACGATATATGCAATGTTCACCTAGATTGATACTTAAATTTTTCAAACTAATTTCTTGAATCCAACTTATAAACAAACCTATTTTACTCTTTAATAAAAAAACAGACATTCATTCTGAATGTCTGTTTTTCGTTAAATATTGAAACACCAAACTGCTGCTTATTTCTCAACTTCTTCCCACTCGTCCTGCAAGTCATTTTCAATCGCTTTCCAGGCTCTGCCGAACTCTACTTCTTTAAAGAGTGCTGTCAGTCCGGTAATCTGCTTCAACCGCAGTATTTCATCCTTATCCATACCCAAATGCCTGGAGATCCAGGCATCCGAACGCCCCAGCTCATGCAGCTCGCTGATGATGTTGCTCATCAGGTCGACATCGTGCGAGCCTCTGGCCCGGTTATGCCTGATCGTGCTTGCCATCCGGCAGTCGATGGGCTTATCGATGACCGATACCGGCAGTTTGCCGCCTTCCCGTTCGTAAATATCCTGATAGTCCAGCATAATGCGGTAACGGTGAAAACCGTCGACGATTATATACAGATCTTTTTCGCTGTCATAATAGCAGACGATGGGCATAGTGTAACCGTCTTCCTTGATGCTGTCATACAGCAGCTTCAGCTCCGGCGGCGCCACAGAGTTGGGGTTATAGGTATTAGGCTCGATTTTTTCGATTGGTACGGAAATTATGTTGTAAACAGGACTGCTGAATTTCATTTTTCATCACAAACCTTACTGTATTTTTTCTTCAGAACATCTACCAGCTTCTGCTGCTGACGTGTCAGCCCAAAGCCCATAAAGCGGCACAGGTGGTCGTTTTTCAGGATGCAGAAGCACATCCGCTTCCAGCTGGGGATATCTTTGGTAGATTTGATGTCGTCGGTATGGTCAGGTATTTTGCCGATAAAAACAATGCGGGAGTTTTTCATGACGGTGTAATTGGAAACGCCGTTGCGCCGGATATTATAGCCGTGTTCCTCCAGCTCGCGGATAGTTTCTTCTTCCAGTCCGCCGCCCACCGTATGCCAGAATTCAATCGAGGTTTTGAATTTTTTGATATAGCTCTGCCTGAGCCTTGCCGGCAGTGTTGCCAGTAAAAAGCGGGTATATGATTCCCAGGTATGGCCTGCCGGCAGTGTGATATTTTTATAACCCATGGCTTTCGTTCTGCCATAAATAGCACCGAAATTAGCTCCCCGTACACGGCCGATAAGCTTGACCCAGATCTGCGGATCGATGACCCGATACAGATTGAGGCTGTCTTTGGCATAATCGTTGAAGGGTGAAGCGACACGCATTTGGTCGGGCTTAAGCCCTGCCATATAATAAAGGTCGTACAAACGGTTATAATCATATTGAAACGTATAATTGGCGTGCCAGACATCGCTGGTGCTCCAGTCGTATATGGGCGAAGCCACCCAGACATTTTTGAACTGGTTGCTGATCCAGCAGGTTTCTTTGTAACCGTATTTCCGGTTCAAAAAACCGCTGTAACGCTGCAGCGATTCATCAGCGCGAATACCCAGCAGGCATACTGTTTTTTTGTCGCCATGCGCGATACGGTACCACCTGCCGAATTGTTTGGCCAGGTCTTCCTGATGCATACGGTAACGATAGGTCGTCATCGGGTTATTTTTGATGTTGATCACATATTCGTGCTGAGGCATCGGCCTGACCCAGGCATCTTCTTTGGTGTTGTCCCAGGGATACCAGTACATTTCGTAGCTGCTGAGCGCCGTCCTTGTCGCCATCGGCAGGCAGACCCAATACGGCTCCACATCTTTTTCGATCCGTGCAAAGGTCCTTTCGACGTATTCTGTGGTAGCGCTGTACTGCGCTTCAAAATCCTGATGAAAAACGCCGATGCGTTTATCCGGATAATGTGCCTTTTGAAAATCAAGCACCAGATTGAGCAGCAGACCACTGTCTTTACCGCCGGAAAATGATACAAAGATATTATCAAATTCCTCAAACAGGAACTTTAACCGACGCTGCAGCGCTTCATATACATTTTCGTTTAAATATTCCCTTTTCATCATAATTCTATCCCTAGACTTTCAAATTTATATTCATTGCAATAATAATATATTATATATTATATGTCAGTTCGATTCAACATACTCGAAACAGTCTTTATCAATAGCTTTAAAGCTGCTGCAAATGTTACTTTTAGAAGCACTTTACTGTTCTTGCGTGCATAAAATCTGAATGCAGATACCTGCCGAAAAAATTTTTTTGGTGCTTTTATAAGGTCAAATTATATTTTATGATGTTTGTTATTATAAATATTTAAAAAGCCTTCTAATTAATAACTTTTCCTGTGTATGCAGTATTTTGTATCTTTTAATTTCGACTGCACTGTGCTAAAATAACAGTAAGGATATTAGTTATTACAAGGAGGTTTGTTATGAATACCACACCTGTTAAAATCGTAGAAACTGTTCTGCGCGATGGTCATCAGTCTCTGGCGGCTACCAGAATGCGTATTACCGATATGGTTCCTGTTCTGGAGGAACTTGACGATATGGGCTATTATGCCCTGGAGGCCTGGGGCGGCGCTACTTTTGACGCCTGCCTGCGCTTTTTAGATGAAGATCCGTGGGAACGCCTGCGTACTTTAAAAAAACATTTACCCAAAACACCGATCCAGATGCTGCTGCGTGGTCAGAATATTCTGGGCTACAGCCATTATGCCGATGATGTTGTAAAAGAATTCGTTAAACGTTCTGTCGATAACGGCGTTTCCATTATCCGTATTTTTGACGCTTTAAACGACACCCGCAATATGGAATGCTCGATGCGTGCCGCTAAAGAAGCAGGCGCACACGTACAGGGTGCTTTTGTTTATACTATCAGCCCCTACCATAAGGACGAAGACTTTTTAAAGGTTGCCCAGGAGCTGGTGCAAATGGGCGCCGATTCGATCTGCATCAAGGATATGGCGGGACTGCTGTCGCCGTATAATGCCGAAAAACTGGTACGTACGCTCAAATCGCAGCTTACCGTGCCGATCGATATCCATACCCACTTTACCAGCGGTATGGGCGATATGACTTACTTAAAAGCTATCGAAGCCGGCGTCGATATGATCGATACCGCTTTATCTCCGTTCGCACAAAGCACCGGCCAGCCTTCTACCGAGGCTATCGTCGCTACCCTGCAGGGCCAGCCACGTGATACCGGTATCGAACTGACCAAGCTGCACAAGGCTGCCGATTATTTCCGCGGCGTCAAAACACAGCTTGTTAAAGATTTCGGCCTGAACGACAATATTCCCATCGATCCTAAGGTACTCACCTTCCAGATCCCCGGCGGTATGCTGTCGAATCTGCTGAATCAGATGAAGGAAATGGGTTCTGCCGATAAATATCCAGAATTACTGGAAGAAATGCCGCGTGTACGCGCCGAGCTTGGTTATCCGCCGCTGGTGACACCTACCAGCCAGATCGTAGGCTCTATGGCTGCTTTGAACGTCACTTTAGGACGTTACAAGATGATCCCGAATGAAGTCAAAGACCTTGTGCGCGGAAAATATGGCCGCACACCTGCGCCGATCGATCCTAAAGTCAAAAAACTGGCTATCGGTGACGAACCGCAGATCGATCATCGCCCTGCTGACGATATTGCGCCGCAAATGGAAAGCCTGAAGGCCAAACTGGCTGCGGCCGGCTATCCCAACGCCGACATCGACGATGTTTTATCTTATGCCCTGTTCCCTGATGTTGCTTTAGCCTATTTCAAAAAACACCGTTGACCTGAATACACAAAAGCCGTATGTCATAAGACATACGGCTTTTTTATGTATTTTATGCGTTTATGGCTTTTTCTTCTGCCTGCTGCAGCTTTTCTTTTGCTATTTCCAGCATCAGCTTGATCCTGTTCATTTGATTGACCTGGCTGGCATCAGCGTCACAATCAAGCGCAATGATATTCGCCTGAGGATCAGTGCGCAGAAGCTCGCGGATCATGCCCTTGCCGGTAACATGATTCGGCAGGCAGGCAAACGGCTGCAGGCAGACGATATTATCTATGCCGCTGCGCAGCAGCTTGGCCATCTCGGCAGTCAGCAGCCAGCCTTCGCCGGCCATATTGCCGGTAGAAAGATGTTTTTCTGCCAAAGCGATCAATGCCGATAAAGGTTCATAGGCACTGAAGCGTTTACTCTTTTGCAGCGCTATATTCAGCGGCTTGCGGTAATAATCCAAAAACTTCATAAATAATTTGGACTTGATCACATTGCCCAGCGTTCCGTCCAGCAGACGGCGTTTTACCTGTTCGTCATAAGCCGCATACAGGAAGAAGTCCATCATATTCGGCAGTATGACTTCGGCGCCTTCAGCTTCAAGATAGCTGACAATGTTATTGTTGGCAACCGGATGATATTTGACCAGTATTTCGCCGACGATGCCTACCTTGGGCTTGCGCACATTATCACGCAGCGGCAGCACATCAAAAGCAGCAGTCACCCGTTTGATCGTCTGTTCAAATGATAAGCCAGTCAAGCCTGCCAGGCTGTCCTTGCAAAGCTGTGACATCAGTTTATACAAAGCATCGGCCGCGCCCTTTTCCTGCTCATAAGGACGTACGCGATGCAGCAGCTGCATCAGTAAATCGCCATACAGCAAGCCTTTGACCATATCCTTCAGCAAATGCCACGACAGCGAAAACCCATCGCTTTTTTCACCATACAGCGAAAAAACAGGTATACTGCCAAGCCCTGCATCACGCAAAGCGCGGCGCATCAGAGCGATATAGTTGGTCGCACGGCAGGCGCCGCCCGATTGGAACAGAGCGATACTGGTTTTATTCAGGTCATATTTTCCCGACGTCAACGCCCGCAGCATCTGCCCAATAACCAGGATAGCCGGATAACAAATATCATTATTGACATATTTCAGACCTAAGGCTACTGCTTCCCGATCCGGCAGCGGCGCGATCTCCAGCTTGTATCCGGCACGGCGCAGAGCAGTTTCCATAAACTGGAAATGCACTGGTGAAAGCTGCGGCGCCAGGATAACGTGTGTATTCCGCATTGTTTTTGAAAACGACGGCGGTATATAAGCAGGTATGTCTGTTTCCTGATGTTTATCAATACGTTCGCGCATGGCCGCCAGCAAAGAACGGATACGGATACGTGCGGAACTGATATGGTTGATCTCGTCGACCTTCAGTAAGGTATACAGCCTGTGATGACGCTCTAAAATCTCTTTTACTACGTCTGAGGTGATGGCATCAAGCCCGCAGCCGAAGGAACTGAGCTGAATCAGTTCTAATTCCTTATGTGCAGCCACAAATTCTGCTGCCCGATAAAGCCGGGAATGCCACGACCACTGGTCAACAACTACCGGCAACTGCCCTTTAAGGCTTTCCGGCAGGTCGGCAACCGCATCTTCCGAAATGACTGTTAAACCAAAGGAGGCGATCATCTCCGGCAAACCGTGGTTGATTTCCGGATCTGCGTGATACGGACGCCCTGCCAAAACTACGGCATGCCCATGCCCGTCCAGCACTTTTTGCAGCAGCTTGTGCCCCATATCTCTGATTTCCTGCTTGTAGCTAAGCTGTTCGGTACGTGCTGCCTGTACGGCAGCTTCCAGTTCCTTATGCTTCAGGCCTTCCTGACGGAAAACTTCTGCCAGACGTTCTGCCAGGCGTTTATCATGGTACAGCGGCAGGAATGGATGCATAAACTCAACATCGGCCGCCCGCAGCTCTTCCATATTGGCGTAGACACTTTCGGCATAGGTTGCTACGACCGGGCAGTTATAGCAGTTATTGGCTTTCTGACATTCTTTTTCATTGTAAGGAACACAGGGATAGAAAATCTTTTTGACCCCTTTTACCAGCAGATCATGGATATGTCCATGTACCAGCTTGGCCGGATAACAGAGTGAGTCGGAAGGTATGGAGGCCATGGCCGATTCGTACAATTCCTTTGACGACTGTCCCGACAGCTCGACCCGATAGCCCAGCCGGGTAAAGAGCGTGAACCAGAAGGGATAATCCTCGTACATATTCAAAATCCGCGGTATGCCGATAACACCGCGCTTAGCGGCTTCTAACGGCAGCGGTTCGTAATCAAAAACCCGGTGGTATTTATATGCATACATATTAGGCGCGCTGGTATTGGTCATTGGCAGCCCCGCACCGCGCGGGCAACGGTTGCCCGTATGAAATACTCCTGCCGGGAAGTAGTGAGCGGTTACCAAACAATTATTACCGCAGCCGCCGCAGCGATAGCTTTTACTGCGGTAGTCAAAAGCAGACAGTGTTGTAGCATCTACCAATGTCGATTTTTCCAGACAGCGGTCGTGCGCCAGCAGCGCAGCGCCAAACGCACCCATCAGCCCTGCAATATCCGGTCTGATGACTTCTTTGCCTGTCAGCTGTTCCATAGCACGCAAAATAGCATCGCTGTGGAAGGTGCCGCCCTGCACGACGATAGTATCACCAAGCTCGCCTGCGTCACGCAGACGAATAACTTTATAAAGCGCATTTTTAACAACGGAAATAGCCAGCCCGGCTGCAATATCGCCAATGGCCGCACCGTCCTTCTGCGCTTGTTTTACTTTAGAATTCATAAAAACAGTACAGCGTACACCCAAATCAACGGGTTCTTGCGCTGTTAAAGCCAGCTTGGCAAATTCACCCGCGTCAAGCCCCAGCCCCTGCGCAAAGTTTTCGATAAAAGAACCGCAGCCGGCACTGCACGCTTCATTCAGCATCAGGCGGTCAGGAATACCATTTTTCACAAAAAAGCATTTGATATCCTGTCCTCCGATATCGATCAAAAAGGAAACCTGCGGCGCAAAAAACTGTGCCGCCCGTAAATGTGCTACGGTCTCAACTTCGCCGAAGTCAGCGCCAAAAGCGACCTTCATCATTTCTTCACCGTAGCCGGTAACAGCCGCTCCGCCGATCACAGCCCCGGCAGGCATTTTTCCGTACAGATCCTTTAAGGCAGCAGCGGCGATCTGTACCGGATTGCCGTTATTACCGCTGTAATAAGACCACAGCAGTTTGTTATCCTCTGAAAGCAGTGCCATTTTTAAAGTTGTCGAACCGGAATCGATACCCAGATAACATTTACCGTTATATGCGGCCAAAGCTTCACGCTCTACCTGATGCTGGGCATGTCTGCAGCAGAATTTTTCATAATCAGCTTCATCTGCAAACAGCGGCGGCAGTTTTGCCACTGCGTCCAGCGGCGCATCGTTCACTTTTGCCAGGGCCTGCAGCAGCTTTTCTTCGTTAAAAATCTCGCCGTCCTTACCTGCCAAAGCAGCACCGATAGCGACGAAGCAATCCGCATCTTCAGTTATCAAAGCTGCGTCAGCCTGCAATTTTAAAGTAGCAATAAACTGCTTGCGCAGCTGCGGTAAAAAGTGCAGCGGGCCACCCAGGAAAGCAACTTTGCCGCTGATCGGACGTCCCTGCGACAAATTGCCGATCGTCTGATGAACTACCGCCTGCAAAACCGAGCCGGCAATATCTTCTTTAGAAGCACCGTCGTTGATCAGGGCCTGCACATCAGTTTTAGCAAAAACACCACAGCGTGAGGCGATCGGATAAATACGCTTGCAGCTTTCTGCCATACTGCCAAGTCCGGCAGCGTCAGTACCCAAAAGCGACGCCATATGGTCGATAAACGCGCCTGTGCCGCCGGCACAGACACCGTTCATACGCTGTTCCGGCGAACTGCCCAGCCAGGTTATCTTGGCATCCTCACCGCCTAATTCAACTGCTGTTTCCGCTTCGGGCAGCAAAGAACGAAGCGCCGCGCGACAAGCAATAACCTCTTGTACATGCGGCACCCCCATACGTTCGGCAAATCCAAAACCAGCCGAACCGGTCAATATCAACGAAAATTCCCTGCCGTCAATAATAGCGAGAATTTTCTGAATCTCTTGTAAAAATGCAGTGCTGGGATCTGACAAATGGCGAAAATAATCTTTAAAAATTATTCGCTCCTTTTCATCTAAGACCACAAATTTGATCGTAGTCGAACCAATATCGACCCCTAAATGATAAATCATCTTCTGCATATAAAATCCCCCTGTCAGGAAGCAGCGTCTCTTCCTGTAGCCACAAAACTTAAAGTCAAAGTCCCCAATGGTTACAAACCTGCTTTAAGCCCGCTGTTTCTGCGCTTTATCCCCTGTATAAGCAATCATTTGCAAAGCATATTTATTTCTGTTACTTAATTCAATAAAAGGCAGCTTTTTTATAATTATATACCTCTTTAACTGGTATTATCAATGGTTTCGGCAACAAAAATCAACAAAAATACTCCATTTGTCGGATTAATAAATTACAAAATATCAAGGATAAGTAAAAACAGGATTTTACCAAATCTCTATGGGCACATATAAAAACGGCAGCTTTTTTAAAAAGCTGCCGTTGGTGATGCTTTTATTCAATTACAGGGCTTCTTTAAAGGCGCTGCCGCCCACAAATTCACGTAAAATAGAGTTTTTGGGAATCAGCTCTTTATCCAGCGGTATCACATGACTAAGCAGTCCAAGCAGTCTTTGCGCGTTAGTATAGACCGCTTCTGTTTCCGGTACGCCCTGCAGCAAAGGCTCGGCATACTTTTTCAATACTGCAAACTCATACACCAGCGTGGTATTAAAAATAATATCTGCTTCTTCCTGAAATGGGAAAATATATTTTTCTTCCCCACGGCGTACATCGTCCCACAGCTTCAAAGTCATCAGCGCATCATGCGAACGGAACTGCGAATCACGCACCAGCCGGCGCAGCAGACGCATATCGGTAGTCTGGATACGGTTGTAATCATCCAGCGACATCGGTGTCAGGGCACTGATATAGACTTTCAGTTTATTACGGGCCGGAACAACGGCAGAAATACGTTCGTTCAAGCCGTGGATACCTTCGACGATCAGCACAGAGTTATCGCTCAAAGTCAGCTCACGGCCACGGTATTCGCGCAGGCCGGTACGGAAATTGTATTTGGGTATTTTAACTGTTTCACCTGCCAGCAGACGCTTCAAATGGTCGTTGAATAATTCCAGATCGATCGCTTCGACGCTTTCAAAATCATAAGATCCATCCGCTTTGCGCGGTGTATTCAAACGTTCTTTATAATAATCGTCCATTGATATCGGCACAGGTCTGAGACCATTGACTACCAGCTGGATGCTCAATCTCTGTGCAAAGGTCGTTTTCCCCGAGGAAGAAGGACCGGCAATCAACACGAGATGTACGTCTTTACCCTTATCAGTGATTTCATCAGCTATGGCGGCGATCTTTTTTTCATGCAGCGCCTCAGCCACCTGAATGATCACTCCGGCATGGTCCTCTTTTATAATGCGGTTCAGCTTGGCAACAGTATTGCATTGCAGCATAGTTGACCATTCTTCCATCTCGTGGAACATTTTATTGAGTTTGGGGCTGTCAACAAAAACATCCAGTTCGTTCTGACCCGTTTCCGGATAATTGATAACGATGCCGTTTTCATAGTTTATCAGTTCAAACAGCTTCAAATAACCGCAATCCGGCAGCATCGGACCGAAAAAATATTCCATATGGCCCTTCAAGGTATAACAGGTCAGCAGTAAATCATCATCAATAGCGTGCAGCAGCTCCAAGCGGTCAGCTTCGTTCCGCTCGCATAAAATTTTTTCAGCTTCTTTTTTATTTATATGTTTATAAATGATCGGTTCAGACTTGGCTGCCAGCTCTTTCATATAGTCTTCCAAGGCCTTTAAATCGTAGTTGCTGAGTACGATATCGTTAGTGATTTCACAAAATAAAGCGCTGCCCAGGGAATTACGGGCCTCAATTTTTACTTCCGGCCGCAGCTCTTTGATAGCTACCAGAAAAAGGAACAGCAGGCTTCGCACATAAACGCGCATCCCCTCCTCCATATCAAGCGTTATAAAATCAACTGTACCATTTTCAAAAACAGGCTTTTGCAGATCAGTGCCAATGCCATTGAAAATACCTTCCACGATCGGGCTTTGATAGTTAGCAGCAAAGTCTCTGCTGACTTCCAACAGCGTCGTTCCTGCAGGATACTCTCTGATAATATTGTTGGGTAATGTCAATTTAATTTTCATAAATACTCCTTATGGGAAAAAAGACCGGAACTTTTTTAGCTCCGGTCTTTGATTGTTATCAATGCTTATTTTTCTACAGCCTGCATTGCAGCCTGTACTTTTGCAGCCATACCGGCGATCTTTTTAAGCGGTACTGCGCAAACGGCAATACGTACACCTGCAGCCAAAGGAACAGCAAAAATATTGTCTTCGTGCAGTTTATCACAGATAGCATCGGGATTTTTTGCCGGAATGGACAGGAAGAAGCCTGCTACATAAGGCAGCATCGGCAAGCCGCATTCTTCGGCTTCTTTTGTGAACAGGTCGGCACGTGCTTTGATCATTTGATAATAATCGTCACGCTCTTTTTCGGTAGCGGCAAGCAGTTCCGGATCACTGTAAATATTAGCCAGAGTTTTCATTGCCGGACGGTTGATGTTGGACCAGGTCGCACGGCTGGTATATTGGTTGATGGCGGCAAATTCTTCAATGATTTCCTTAGAAGAAGAAACGCCGATCATAGCGCCGGTGCGCTGACCATAAAGTGTAAAGCCTTTAGACATACTGTATGCCACAATACTGAGAATGTTAGCAGGCAGATTGGAAAGCTTTTTGAAGATCTTACGAACTTCTTCTTTTTCGCCAGCATAATCAATATATGCTACGTCTAAAAGCAGCGTTACAGTTTTATCAGTACCTGCAGTCGCTTCTTTGATGATGTCGATAACGCCCTGCAAGTCTTCTTCACTGAGACTGTAGCCAGTAGGGTTATGAGCCGGAGTGTTGATCATGAGCAGCAGACTTTTCTGTTTGCCCAAAATCTCGTTGACTTTGGCTTTTAACGCCGGCAGATTGTATTTATTATTTTCATCCAGCATTTTATAGGTATCCAGCTTACGTCCCATATCCTGACACAAAACCTTATACGGTCCCCAGTACCAGTCGGATGTCAGCGCGGTTTCACCTGCATCCATATAGTTCCAGATAGTATGATGGATAACGCCTGTACCACCGGCAGTAGCAACAGCGGCGATATAGCCTTCAGGCCTGGAAGTGCCGAAAGCAGCAGTAATAACTTTTTCAAGATAATCAGGCAGTCCGGAAATAGGAGCGTAGGCGATCAGCTCGTTTGTCGCAAGACCACGGTAAACCTTTTCGATAGTCGGCAGACAAACAAGTTTTTCATCTTCGTCTAAAATAGCGCCGATAGTGGCATTGGTTACTTTGTCAGCACCGTATTTAGCTGCTGCGGCAACGGCAGCGGCATTAGCGCCGAAAATTTTATCCTGGGCAGATTTTCCTTTAGCATGATTAGCTGCAATACTAGTGATCATTGGTAAAAGGCCTCCTTAATTTATATAAGTAACTTTGCTTGCTTTTTATTTTGCGCCTTCCGGGAAGAAATGTTCGTGGATAGCGTTCACAGCAGTTTTAACGTCCTTTTCCGGCACCAGGCAGGAAACGCTGATCTCGGAAGTACTGATAACGTCGATATTGACGTTGGCTTTGGCAAGCGCACCGAACATACCTGCGGCAATACCGGGGCTGCCCAGCATACCTGCGCCAACGATAGATACCTTGGCAACATTGACTTCAATGTCAGCTTTATCAAAATGCATCGTTTCCTTCAGGCTTTCAATAACGCTCATCGCTTCTACCATATCGGTTTGGGTAACGGTAAACAGGATGTCATTTTTATGGTCGGTAGCACTTGCGCTTTGAACGATCATATCGACATCGATATTGGCTTCAGCCAGAGCCGAGAAGATTTTATAGGCAATGCCCGGTTCGTCGCTGACACCGCGAACGGCGATTTTTGCGACATTAGTATCGTGCGCTACACCGCGAATAACAAAGTTTTTCTCTTGCACTGTGTATTCCTCCCTAATAATAGTTCCGGGTACGTCGTTAAAGGTAGAACGTACATGGATGGCAACGCCATTGTGCTCACCATACTCTACGGCGCGCGGCTGCATAACGCCTGCACCCAGGCGGGCCAGTTCCAGCATTTCCACAAAAGTGATCTCGTCCAGCTTCTGCGCTCCCGGTACGATACGTGGATCAGCGGTATAAACACCGTCCACGTCAGTATAGATATCGCACATATCAGCTTTCAGACCTGCCGCAATCGCAACAGCAGTAGTATCGCTGCCGCCGCGGCCCAAAGTTGTGATCTGTCCCAAGTCAGTAATGCCCTGGAACCCGGCAACGATAACTATCTTGCCTTCGTCCAGAGCCTGCTTGACCTGACAGGCCTGTACGTCTAAAATACTGGCTTTAGAATGCTTATCGTTCGTTTTGATACCAGCCTGAGCACCGGTAAAGGATACTGCGGGCTGTCCTTTGGCACAGAAAGCACTGGCCATCAGGGCAATGGAGACCTGCTCGCCTGTCGCCAGCAGCATATCCAGTTCTCTTTTCGGCATTTCGGGATTGACTTTAGCAGCTAAAGTCAGCAAATCATCAGTATGGTCGCCCATAGCGGAAACAACTAAGACGATTCTGTCGTCCGGTTGACGTTCGCGCAGAATCCGGTCAACGATACCATGCATCTTCTCAGGTGTCGCAACCGAGCTGCCGCCAAACTTTTTCACTAGTGTAGCCATTTACTTCCCCCCGTTTGTTAACTTGCTACCCGGAAAAATCCATTCCAAGCGCACAGAAAGCATATATTTTCACTAACTATTATCACATTATTTAGTCTTTCGGTCAATATCTTCTACAAAATTTTCTTGATTGTATTACATTTTTACACAAAACTGCCTTTTACAGATAAATTACCGTCGCACCGGCACCGCCTTCATGCAGCGAAGCCAGCTCCAGTCTTTTGACCGCACGGTGCGCGGATAAATAGGCAGTCAGTCCGGCACGTAAAGCACCTGTTCCCTTGCCGTGAATGATACGCAGCTCCGGCAAACCTGCCAGCAGTGCATCGTCGATGCCTTTATCTACGGTCGGTATCGCTTCTTCGATCGTCATACCACGAACATCCAGTTCCTGTCTGGTAGAAGCAGTACGTGTGACCAGCATATCATGGGCATACCCCTTGCGTTTTTTAGGCCGCAGATCTTCGCTCACTTTGGTCTTACCTTTTACCAGCAGGCAATTTTTAGCAGGCACGTTAGTTTTTAATATACCTACCTGCACTGTCACATCGCCGCCGTTAACAGCAACAATCGTACCATTTTGACGCAGTGAAGGTAAAAAGACAGTCTGCCCGACTTTGGCAGTTTCTTTTGACAACGGCGTACCTTCCGGCAATGGCGCATCTTCACTGAACTGTTTATTTAACTGTTTGCGCGCGGCTTCTGCAGCAGCTTCCAGTTTTTTCGCATCAAAGTCAGCCTTCATTGAGCGCAGCTCTTTTAAAATAGCTTCCGATTCTCTACGGCTGCTGCGGTAAATCTCATCAGCCTGTTCACGGGCTTTACGCAGCATTTCGTTCTTGCGGCGGTCAAGCTCCTGTTTCTGCTTGTGCAGCTCCTGCTTAATCCGCTCGCTTTCCAAACGCAGCATTTGTATTTCTTTGTTCTGCGATTCATATTGGCGGCGTTCGCCTTCCAGCTCGTGCAATACATCTTCCATATGCACATGCTCCTGATCCAGCAGTTTACCAGCATTTTCAACAATCTCTTCCGACAGTCCCAGCCTTCTGCTGATATTGAAAGCATTGCTGCTGCCCGGAACACCCATCAGCAATCTGTAGGTCGGCCGCAGACTGACAGGATCAAATTCCACGCTGGCATTTTCCATTCCCGTATGTCCATAAGCAAATGTTTTCAATTCGCTGTAGTGTGTCGTGATCATTGTCAGCACGCCCTGTTCATGCAAATGCTCTAACATCGCCATAGCCAGGGCAGCACCTTCGTTAGGGTCAGTACCGGCACAGATTTCATCCACCAGTACCAGATCACCGCTGCGCACTTCATTTAAAATCTCTACCAGATTAGTCATATGTCCGGAAAAAGTACTCAGACTCTGCTCAATGCTCTGCTCATCACCAATATCGGCATAAATAGCTCTGAAAACCGGCATTTTAGCACTGCGGGCAGGTAAAAACAAGCCGGCCTGCGCCATTAACGCAAACAGCCCGACCGCTTTTAGAGCTACGGTTTTACCGCCGGTATTTGGACCGGTGATCAAAAGCGTATTAAAATCTCCGCCCAATTCTATATCCAGGGGCACTACTTGACTTTGATCCAGCAGCGGATGACGTCCCTGCACGATCTCGACTTTGCCGCCTAAATGCAGCATTGGCCTTACGGCTTTCTGCACCTGCGCCAAATAAGCACGGGCACAGATAACGTCAAGATTTGTAAGAGTCTCGACGCCGGCAGTGAGCAGATCACCGTCTGCCCCGACGCTGCCGGACAGCTGCCTCAAAATCCGTTCTATTTCCTCTTTTTCTTCGGCCATATATTTTTTGATATCATTATTCAGGTTGACAACAGCCATCGGCTCAATAAACAGGGTTGCTCCACTGCCGGACTGGTCGTGAACGACGCCCGGAAAATTGAGTTTATATTCCTGTTTGATCGGAATGACATATCTGTCTCCGCGCATAGTTACCAGCGCGTCCTGGAAATATTTTTGATTATTGGGATCGTGCAGGACTTTTTCCAGCTGTTCACGCACACGGTTTTTCGCTATCTGAATGCCAGTCCGTAAGCCGCCAAGCTTTGTCGAAGCACTGTCTTTGATCTCGCCTTTTTCAGAAATAGCATTCTCCAGTTGTTTTTCCAGACGCGGCAGCGGCTGCAAAGCTTCGGCATAGGCTGCCAAAGTCGGTGCCAGCTCACTCTCCTCCTGTAAAAAGGTCTTGATCTGACGGATCGCCGCAGCCGTACTGCCGATCTCCATTAAGGTTTCAGCTTCCAGCACAGCCCCTAATTGGGCATGCTTAACAGCAGCCACAATATTATGCGCGCCGCCAAAGGGGAATCTTTTCCCTTCATCCAGCAGGCGCAGTGCCTCGGCGGTTTCCTCCTGCAAGCGCTTAACGATACTGAACTCACTTTCTGTGCGTATCGCTAAAGCCTGCGCCTTCCCCAGCGAGGTGGCCGTTTTGCTGGCCAGCAGCGCTTTTACTTTATCAAATTCTAATGTCTTAACAGCAAATCTTGCCATAATTACTCCTTATAATACGCCGCGGAAATAATGCCCCCTGGTCGTATGCGGCAGGTTTTCCGCAACTTCGCGGTCACCTCGCAGCACTTCCTTATACAGCGTTACCAATGATGCAGTTTCTTCATTAGTATAATTACGCGCGTCTAAACGCAGCCGGCCAACGCCGATACTTTCCATATGCTTGATATTGGTCAGCATCGACAGGTCATGCGCATTTAAAATATGCATTCGGCAGTTCTGATCGGTAACTATAGGAAACTTCGCATCCTTGCGGTCGCTCAAAAACAACTGCTCCCGGCAGTTAAATTTACAGGCGCCCTGATGCAGATCACCTAAAAAGCTGCCGCCTACACAGTATTCCGAAACCATCATTTCAATCCGACCCTGCACCATACATTCCACAGGAACGGGGCTGACTGCGGCTAAATGTTCTACCTGCGCCATTGTCAGCTCGGCTGACAGGGTTGCTCCCACGGCGCCCTGTTCACGCCAGAATTCCAAATTCTGATCGTTATAAATATTCAAAGACATATCGGCCCACAAAGACAGCCCGCTGTATTGCTGCGCCAGCTGCCACAAGCCGTTGTTGCTGATATAAACAGCATCGGGCTTCAACTGCTGCCAATAGGCAAACAGCTCTGCAAAATAAGGCAGCTGTCCTTCTTTAACAATACGCGGTGTCGCTATGGCCCATTTTTTACCATAATTTTGAGCAAGACCGGCAACTTCGGCATAAGACTGCCTCGGCAGCTGCCTGCTGCTGAAAATATCCCCGCCAAAAATAATATAATCAGCGCCTCCTGCCAAAGCAGCCTGTGCTTTAGCAACAGTATCGGCATGCACAGTCAAAAGCGCATGTTTACTGCGGCTGATTTTTTCTGCAGGAACCAGATCACGCGGAACTTTATGACGTTGTACACGCATCGGTGCAAAAGCCTCCAGACGTGCAGTATCTAAAGCTTCGACAGCTAAACGGCGAGCCTCGTTGATCTCGCTCATCGGCACCATCACGTTTTCATCACATTCCAGCACCAAGTCTGACAGCTCATATTCAGTCGTACCCAGGCGATCTACCTGTTTACGCACAGTTTCCTCATTTAAAGCATGCTTGCGGGCAGCTTCTACAATAAACTGCGTTTCACCATAGCCTGTATTACCCTCGTCATCAGTCAGCAGCACCGTCATTGGATTGCCTGCTCTTGCTGTTACTAAAGCACTTACAGGGATACGGCGTTTGGCCTTCTCACCAAAGAACTGTGCGGCATATGTCATCAGACGGTTATCAAAGGTTCTGAAAACACGGTCATTCATTTTAATGCCATGCGGCACATCGATAGTGACCTGAGAACCTGCGGCAGCCACAGCTACTTCCTGTCCGTTCTGCAAAAGTGATGTCACAGTAGTGCCAACACGACCACCCACGCTGACCCAAAACTCTAAGCCATCATCCAAATGCAATTCTTTATCAAGTTTCAGTGTCGCTTTGTTAGCTGCTTTATCAAGCTTAACAACACGCCCCACCAAAACACCGCGATTGTTTGGCCGGCGGTCGCTCATCATTTCCCTGCCGGGCCGCTCCAGCAGATAAGCAGTTGTAAAATCACGATTAAAGATCTGTTCAATATTGGCAAAATCTTCTTCCGGCACCTGGTAATCACCGCCAAGATAACTGTCGATAGCCCTGCGATAAGCATCGACAACTACGGCTACATATTCAGGACGCTTCATACGTCCTTCGATTTTATAGGATGTTACACCGGCTTCGATCAGCTGCGGTAAAATATCCAAAGTATTCAAGTCCTTAGGACTCAAAAGATATTGCCCTGCGTCTTTGCCGCTCAGCAGATCTTCTCCTGCTTCATTGACCAGCTTATAAGGCAGACGGCACGGCTGAGCACAACGTCCGCGATTGCCGCTGCGGCCGCCGATCAGGCTGCTCATCAAACATTGACCTGAATAACATACGCACAAAGCTCCATGAATAAAAACTTCTATTTCTGTATCTGTGCCATGACAGATCGTATTTATTTCTTCCAGACTCAACTCGCGCGCCAGAACAACACGTTCCATACCGGCTTCAGCAGCAAGCTTAACGCCCTCGGAATTAGTAACTGTCATCTGCGTACTGGCATGCAAAGGCAGGTCCGGCACTATTTGCCGGGCCAGACGGATCACACCCAGATCCTGTACGATAATACCGTCGATGCCCACATTACTCAAAAACAGCAGATAATCAGCCAATTCACCCAGCTCACTGTCATCGACCAGCGTGTTGACAGTGATATACAGTCGCACACGGTGCATATGAGCAAAGTAAACAGCCTTCTGCATTTCTTCACGGTCAAAATTACTGGCATACTGACGTGCGCCAAAAGCTTTGCCGCCCATATATACAGCATCAGCACCGGCATTCACCGCCGCTTCCAACGCTTCCCAGCTCCCGGCAGGAGCGAGCAGTTCGATGGTTTGCTTTTTCATTAACTAAAAACCTCTTCTCTAAATATCCTTCGCCGCTTTCAGCAAGGCTTCATATTCACGACGTAAGGTATATAACTCTCCCGCCAGATCCAACGCCGCCCATACAGCGACTTTGGAAGTTGTGACCAAATGCTGGCTTGTCGCCAGTTTCTGCATTTTTTTATCGACCATTGCCGCAATCGCATCCACATCAGTACGCGGCAAATCAGTCTTTAAAGTATATTCATCATTAAAAATTTTCACGGTAACGGCAGTTTTTTCCATCTCAGACCTCCGTTATCACAATACTTTAACAGTAAAGCTGAATTTGTCAAAGCCGCTGCCTTTTTCCCAGGCACGCTTATATTCCATATTCACCTTGTATTCGCCCGGCTCCTGGGCACCGAAAACAATTATTTCTAATCCAGGCATTCCGGTCCGGTTGTTGGCAGCATTACCAGGCAAAACATAAGAACGTCCCAGTTCATAAAACTGACCAGCATAACCATTACCCTCTACAAACCAGGAATAACCCGTTGTACGATTGGATTCCAACTGTAAAGCCAGCAGCTCTCCGGCCTTCACAGTTACGACCTTATCCTCAACAGCACGAGTCAATCCATATACCGTCAGCAAACGGCCTGCTTCGCCTGTGCGCAGCAACGGAAACAATTTACTATAAGAAACAAAATTACTGTAAGCAGCACCACTGCTGGTACGCGTATAAATACCGTTATCAGCAAATAACACGCCTTCATAAGCGCCTAAAATTTCATATACGGCATTGCCTTCGCCAACAAAATCGCGAATGCTGAACTCATTGCCGGTAGTCATATCTAAATTTACAGCCTGATAAGCAGTACGGCCGCCGTTAGTCGCTTTCAGCAAAATACCGACTAAGCTGGGACGGTTCAGCTTCACTTCATAGCTGACTGTACCGCTGCCGCCAACCTGCGCCAGCAAGTCTTTGACTTTGCTGTTCAAAATGCCGTTAACACTTTTTTGAAGATTAGTATATCTCAGACCATCAATCTCCGGTATCTCGCCCTGCATATTCTTTGTCGCAACAACTTTGCTGAAAACAGTTGTTGGTTGCTCGGCAAAAGCTACAGTACTTAATCCCAGTATCAGGCAGCACAGTAAGATCCCCAGTATTCTCATCAGCGTCGCACCTCTTTCAATAAATATTTTTGATTTAAGCTAAGGCCTTGATATATTGAACAGCCTTGCGCATTCTGCTCAAGGTAGTTTCTTTCCCCAGCAGCACCATAACATCAAATAAGCCCGGGCTTACAGTACGCCCTGTCAGAGCCAAGCGTGTCGGATGCACAACTTTTCCCAGTGATAATCCCTGCTCTTCGGCAATCTTATTATAAGCGGCTTCCGTACTGGCAAGATCAAAAGTCTCTAACGCTTCAAGCGCATTTATGCAGACAGTTAAGAGCTCGGCTGCTTCCGGTTTAAAATGCTTGCCGACACCTTTTTCATCATAGCTTTCTACCTCTTTAAAGAAGTATTCTGCGGCTTCAACAACTTCCTGCAGTGTTTTGACACGTACGCGCACTACGTCTACCAAACGGGAAAAATAATCTTTATTTGCCTCCAGCCATGCTTCATCTACCAGGCCGGATTTGATGAAGAAGATTTTTGCCTCAGGCAGAACTGCTTCCAGTGGCAATGCTGATAAATATTGTCCGTTCATCCATGTAAGTTTTTTCGTATCATAAACGGCTGCCTTTTTCGACATTTTTTCCAATTCAAACTGAGCCACAGTGTCCTGCAGCGAGAAAATTTCTTCTTCGTTGCCCGGAGCCCAGCCCAGCAGAGTCAGATAATTTACAATTGCTTCCGGTAAATACCCCTGTTCACGGAATTCTTCAACAGAAGTTGCGCCGTGACGTTTACTTAACTTACTGCGGTCAGGAGCAAGTATCATCGGCATATGTCCAAATTTAGGAACAGCAAAACCACAGGCTTCATAAAGCAGTACCTGCTTAGGAGTATTGGATAAATGTTCTTCGGCACGCAGCACGTGACTGATGCGCATTAAATGGTCATCAACGACCACAGCAAAATTATAGGTCGGCATGCCATTAGTTTTAACGATGACAAAATCATCAAATTGCGTTAAATCAAAAGTAACGTCGCCGTGGATCAGATCATGTACTGTCAGGTTTCCTTCCGTAGGTATTTTAATGCGTACGGAATAAGGCTCACCCTTAGCTGCTCTGGCCTTTGCTTCCTCGACAGGCAAATCTCGGCAGGTGCGGGCATAACGGAACGGCTGTTTGGCCGCACGTTGTTTCTCGCGTTCTGCTTCCAAAATTTCCGAAGTACAGAAGCAATAATACGCCTTACCTTCTTCCAACAGCTGTTCGGCAACCTTGCTGTAAATCTCACGACGCTCTGATTGGTAATATGGACCCACTTCACCGCCTACTTCAGGTCCTTCATCCCAGTTCAGCCCAAGCCATTTCAAACTGGTAAGTATTTGGCTTACGCTGTCTTCTTTCAACCGTTCAGTATCAGTATCTTCAATACGCAGCACCAGCTTACCATTATGTTTTTTAGCAAAAAGCCAGTTAAATAAAGCTGTTCTTGCTCCACCGATATGTAAATAACCCGTTGGGCTGGGTGCAAAACGCACACGCACTTCTTCCATGTTATCGTCTCCTCAAATTGAAAAATGAAAATTCTATATCATTATAATTATATTACGAACAAAGTAAAAAAGCAAAGCAGCCCTGCCTTAGCAGGACTGCTTTGCAGCAGATTTTACAGTTATTTTTCTTCTCAGCATGTTTTTACCGTTTGGTTTACTTTTTAAGCAGATGCTTCTTCTTTTACAGCTTCCGCCAAAATCTCGATCGCCAGACAAATATCTTCGTTGTCAGCATATTCTGCCGGGTTATGGCTGATGCCGCCTTTACAGGGGACAAACAGCATACTTGCAGGAGCCAGTTTAGCCATGTGCATAGCATCGTGGCCGGCTCCACTGTTCATATGGCGATAAGCGATACCTTTCGCCGCACAGATAACATCCAGCTTTGCTGCCAGCTCTTCCGACAAAGCGACAGGATTATCGGCTGTCAGCATATCCATAGTGATAGTAATACTGTCATTTTTAGCAATTTCTGAAACCGCATCACGAATATCGCTCAAGGCACAGTTGATACTTTCTTCATCTACTCCGCGCAAATCTACCCACAAGGTAGCCTTGCCAGGAACTACATTGATCGAAGACGGCTCTACATCCAAAACACCAACTGTAGCTACCGTGCCGCTTTCCGCTTCATTAGTTGCAGCTTCTTCAATGGCTATAACAAGCCTGGCCGCACTTACAAGCGCATCTTTACGAAAACCCATGGGAGTGGCTCCGGAATGATCAGCTATACCTTCGACAATGATTTTAAACCGCGTCGGCGCCGCAATATTATGAACGATACCAATGCGTTCACCTGTTTCTTCCAGTACCTTACCCTGTTCAATATGTATTTCCCAAAAACTTTTAAAGCAGCCTGCTGCTTTACGTGCCTGTTTGTAGGCAGCAGGGTCACAGCCCCATTCTGTCAGTGCTTCTTTAAAAGTCACTGCACCTTCTTTGGCAGCGCCCGAGAATTTATCAGGGTCGCCAACACCGGCCATCAGTTTACTGCCGATGGTAGCAAAGCCAAAACGGCTTGATTCCTCTGCCCTGAAAATAATGACCTCAATCGGCCGTTCCAGTTCTTCATCCTGCAGCATATAAAGTACTTCTAAAGCACCTACAACACCTACAGTACCATCATAGGCACCGCCCTGCACGACAGTATCGATATGGGAACCCATGGCAACAGGCGCCAAATCAATATTTTTACCTTCACGACGCAAAAAGACATTACCAACAGCATCTACAGACAGCTTCAGCTGTAAGTCCTGTATCTGCTTGAGCAGCCATTCCTGCGCTGCTTTGTCTTCTGCCGTATAAGCCAATCTTGTGATTCCGTGTTCTGTTTTGCCAAATTGCGCCAGCCCTTGTAACAGTCCGGCTACTCTTTCTTTGTTTATCGCCTGCATAACAGTCCCCTCACTTTCTCACACTTATTTATTCTTATTTTGACGGCGGTTAGAGCCGGTCTTAGGTGCTTTACGTTTATCCACGACAGCTTTTTTACCGCGTTTCGGTTTAGCAGCTTCTGCCTTACGTTTTTTCTGTACTGGCGCATGCTCACGACGGGCTATCGTTTTGCCGTCTAAATTCTGCCGTTCCATTTTCACATCAAGCTTGTTTTCAATATTTTTGAGCCATTTTACTTCTTCAGCAGTGTATAAGGTAACTGCAATCCCCTCGTTACCGGCACGCCCAGTACGTCCTATTCTATGCACATACCAGTCTACGTCATGCGGGATATCATAATTAACGACATGAGTCACGCCTTCGATATCCAGCCCACGTGCAGCCAGATCACTGGCAACCAGGACCTGCAGCTTGGCCTCACGGAAGGCTTTCATTACTGTTTTGCGTTTGGCCTGCGACATCTCACCATGCAGCACATCTACATTATATCCCTGAGTTCCCAGCCACTCACCCAATTCTTTTGTGCGTTCTTTGCTGAAGCAAAAAACAATCATCAGATAAGGATTGTAACGGTCTATTAATGAAGCAACAGCCTTATTACGATATTCGTCCGTAGTTTTGATGCAGATCTGTTTGATATTTTCAACCGTTGCTTTATTAGGGTCAATATCGATCAAAGCACAATTACGGGTAATACGTTTACCAAGCTTCTGCACTTCCTCTGATAAGGTAGCACTGCACAGCATAGTCTGCCGTTCCGGATCAGTCATTGCGATAAGCTCCGAAGCTTCATCAATAAAGCCCTGCTTAAGCATTTCATCAACTTCATCCAAAACCAGATATTTAACTCCGCCAAGGTTAGTATTGCCTTTGCGGATATGATCTAAAAGACGCCCCGGCGTACCGATCAAAACATGGCTTTTGCCGTCCAGCTTATGCTTCTGCGCCTCAAAATCACGGCCGCCGGTAACCGCAAGCACCTTTACTTCATTTCCGCCCAATAACTTCTTCAGCTCTACTGCTATCTGCTGCGCCAGTTCACGAGTCGGCGTAATCACCAACGCCTGTACAAAAGGCTTAGCCGCATCCAGACGTTCTACCATCGGTACTAAAAATGCCAGTGTTTTACCAGTACCTGTCTGCGCTCTTGCTATAACATCACGGCCTGCAAATAAGGCCGGTATAGCCTGTTCCTGAACAGGCATCGGCTTTTTAATACCCATTTGCTTAAGCAGCTCAACCGTTTCAGCACAAACCTTCAATTCTGCAAAACTATTCACCATATTTCTCACCGCTTTCATTTCAAATCCTAAAATTAAATAATAAAAAAAGCGTCCGATGCGGGACGCTCCGTCAATCTCTTGCTTGACTATGTAGTTGTACTGCTTGCATTCACCATAAAAATAATGGTGCCGAGGACCGGAATCGAACCGGTACGAGGATCACTCCCCGAGGGATTTTAAGTCCCTTGCGTCTGCCAGTTCCGCCACCCCGGCAAAAAGTGGAGGCGACACCCAGAATCGAACTGGGGATAAAGGTTTTGCAGACCTCTGCCTTACCGCTTGGCTATGTCGCCTTAACTGGAGCGGAAAACGAGATTCGAACTCGCGACCCCCTCCTTGGCAAGGAGGTGCTCTACCACTGAGCTATTTCCGCATAAATGGTGCCTCAGCACAGAATCGAACTGTGGACACAAGGATTTTCAGTCCTTTGCTCTACCAACTGAGCTACCGAGGCAAAATGGCGACCCGGATGGGACTCGAACCCACGACCTCCGCCGTGACAGGGCGGCATTCTAACCAACTGAACCACCGGGCCATTCAAACCATGTAGGCATATTATATGGCATTTACATCAAGATGTCAAGAGTTTCAGACAATAAATTTATTACATTCGTTACGCTTTGCCAAGTTTTTGCAATGCCTGTTCCAGATTATTATCCAGCAGATTTTCCAGATCTTTTAAATTTCGGCAATCAAATTCATGTGTTATTCCTGTCATAAACCGTTTTTTCGTTTCAGCAAAAAACTCATCGCGGAAGCTATTATAGAAAAACACCAGCTGATTACCATGTTCAAAGTCACTGTAATCAATAAAAAGCGTTGAACCATTGATATAATCGATGGGATTGTCAGGAGTTATATACAATTCAAAAGCACCTATTTTCTGCGGCAGCTTGCCGGTATACGCCCAGTTCAGAAGCCCGGCTTCCTCTATCAAGGTTCCCATCTGATGCTTCTTTTCCCTGTTCACGTCCGCTAAAAGCTCCGGCAGCTTCTCATGCATCATTTTAGCAAATTTATCCCTGTCGCGGCAAAAATAGCGAATATCTCTGAACGTATGCATGCCAATCGTTTTTACAGGTACATAATCAAAGGTTTCCGAAGTATAAATCAAATCAAGCTTGCTGTGCATTGCTTCATTACTATATGAAGCAATCGTTAAGATCTGTCCGTCTATTCCCTGTCCCATTGTTAACTTAAAGCCATCTATTTCCTGCGGCAGTTCTTTTAAAAATTCCCACTCGCCAAGCTGCGCCTCTATCTCTGTGATTTTAGGCTGTCCCATGCTAACACCTCTCTATCCTTTTATGCTCAATTACTAATCTATAATTTATTATTGTAGCACAAATGCACTGCTGATAGCAAAGAAAGCTGCTGCCCAAAGGCAGCAGCTTTTTCAAATCCTGCATAAAATTTTTAGAAGGTCATTTCCGCACCAACACGCCACAACCTTCCCGAATAACGCATACTGGTAATCTTTTTATCAAAAAGATTATCGATTCCGGCATAAGCACGATATTTATCGCCCCAGCGTTTATTAACGACAAAATTAAACGTATTGATACTGTGATCTTCACTGTCTGCCCTATAATCAGAATACCACTTATTCCAGGCAGTAATATTCCATTCCTGTTTTACAGGCTCTGTCCACATCAATTTTGCTGTATAAGTATTACGGGCGCTGTAATTCAAACGTGTATTAGTCTTATCGTTCATAGCATCCAGATAATCATAATTACCGATTACTGTAAAACCATTTCCCAAGTCATGCTTGATTTCAAATTCAACACCCTCTGAAGAAGACTTTTCTATATTCATATATTGATAATTAGGCGCTAAACTGTAATCCATAGCAATGGCATCAGTCTTTTTGTTTTTGAAATATGTTAATTTAACTGCAGTATCATCGCCAAATTCCTGTTCATATGATAACTCATAGCCCTTTGATTTTTCAGGACGCAGATTCGGATTGGAATAAGTACCATATAATTCTGAAATAGACGGTGCTCTGTAACCTTCTCCATAATTAGCCTTAAGCCTTGAGCCCTCTGTAAAGGAATATGTCGCGCCAATATTCGGAGAAGTCTCGCTGCCAAAGCTGTCATGGTGATCATAGCGAACAGCCGGAATCAGCAATAGTTTCTCCCCCAGTTTCAATTCGTCATGTATAAATAAAGAATATTGATCAGAACTTTCGTCAATACTGCTGTCTTTGCGACCGTCAGTTCTGAACTCGCCGCCGAAAGTCAAACGATTATTATTGTCTAGCTTGATCGTATCACGTGCTTCAATATTCCAAAAATTAAATTTGGAGCTTCCCACACTGTTTGCGCTCATAGCACTGGTAACATCTTTTTTTAATTCACCGTAAGTTGCGCTTAGCATATAATTACTGTTATCATTCTGTCCGTTATAAGTAAGGCTGGCACTTTTCCTATCTACATTATATATACCTAAATAAGAAAAAGGACCGCTGGCACTGGTAAATTTTTTGAACTGCTGATTGGTATTCTCATAGTTCAGATATAAATTTAAACTGTTGTTTTGGTCCATTTCATAATCTACATCCAAGCTATAATTTTGAGTCGGTCCAAAATATTTACTCATATTGGCATCATCCCATTTAAAATAGCGGACTTTAGTAAAGTTAGCATCAAAAGCAGCACTTAACTTACCGTCTTTGCCGCTGTCAAAATGGTAATAATTACTCATTTCACGGCTATTTGTAGCTACACCTACAGTCATTGATTTTTTTTCAGATTTTTTCGTAATAATATTAATAACACCAGCTGAGGCCTCTGATCCATATAATGCACCTGATGGCCCGCGAAGCACTTCGATTCGTTCTATATTGTTCACATTCAGCCGTGACAGCACATAGGTATTAGTAGAAACCTGGCCATACCCTTCGCCGGGAATACGACGCCCGTTAAGCAAAACCAAAACATCATTTTTCCCGCTGCCTCTGATTCCCAAAGTGTGCCCTACACCCGCAGCTTCCGGTATTTCTATGTTAGTCGCCGTACGTAAGGCATCTATAACATTGGTTGCCCCAATATTCTGGATATCCTCTTTTGTTATAACTTCCACACTCTGAGGAACTTCTTTTCTGCTCAATTCTGTACGGGTAGCAGTTACCACATATTCATCTAAAGTAAATTTCTGTGGTTCTTCAGCATATACCGCTGTGCCCCCCAAAATGACATTTGTGCCAACAACTAATGTCATCAATATTTTCCTGTTGAAAAATTGTTTGTTTTTTATTTTCATCATAATATCCTTCCTCTGATCATTATTCTTTTTCTACTCTTGGAAAATAAATAATATATTCGCCGTCTTTTTTATCATCAGCATAGGTTTCCATATAGTTTTTAGATTCCGGCATGTCTTTAGGCGTAATTACACCTACTTTTAACGCCGGATTCAATGCTTCCAATTTTTCGACAGTTCCCAAATGTCCGTCGGAATGAAAGCAGCCGTTGATATGAAAAATTACCTTATCCTGATTATCCTGCCAATAATAAAAAATACTTTCCGCCATCTTATCATCTTTTATGCACTGTGCGGCAAATACCTGATCTATCCGTTCCTGCGGAATTCGCATCGGTGTTTGCCCCTTAGTCATATAAGCAGCAAACTTCTCTTTATACTTTCCTGCAGGCGCATAGGTCCTGACCGGTAAATATTGCTTATCCAGCTCTGCTACTGCAGCTAAAGTTCCCTCTTTCGCCAATTTTGCTGCTAAAAAACGTGGTATATTGCTGGCTAAGACTGGCAGCTTATGTGCTTTTGCAAATTCTACCAGCTGACGGTAATCTGTTTTATATCTTGGCCAGGGACGCGATTTTGCCAGAAATTCCTCCTCCGTAATTCTACCGGCTAAATACTCATTTAAAACGAACTGGTTATCTGCCTCAAACATTTCCAGTGACAAAACAAGCTTGTCACCATGAATGGCATACAGTTGCTGCAGCATTTCATATTCCAGCTCATGCAGTACATCCTGATCATGAAATTCACCAAAAAAAACTACATCATAATCAACAAAGTTTTCAGCCATTTCAGCAAGAGTAACGGCTTTTCTGTCTGCCGCAGAAATAATCACCGTATCTTTTACTGTTGGCAATGCGGCATGTGCTGATTCCGCCATACTCATAATGAGGCACATGCATAAAAATTTTAAAAACCGTTTCATTCGAACTCCCCCTAAAATTTCCTTATAATGAATACTAAAACAACAACAGCGTCAGCCTCCTTTTTATTATAAAAATATAGTATGGAATCTTTCAGGCCCATAACTTACCGGCATTTAGCCTGTCCAGAAAAATTTTTCTTACGCGCCAAGTTAGCCTTAGCTAACCTTTTGTTTTTAAGTATCCCCTCACGTATTATATCTAGAGGGGATACTTAAAGTTTCTATTATTAAGCTAAAGTCTGATAATATGCTTCGATAGTTTCCAGTAAGAAATCTGCCCCCTTTTCGCCAAGCAACGGCAAATGTGTCGCTATCTGGGCTCCGTCAATAAAAGGAGCACTTACTCTCAATACGGCATTACTGCTATCACAAAGCCTGTGTGAAACATCGTCTGCCAGAACAAGTGTCTTCTGCATTTTTTTTAATATATCAATTTTTTCTTTTTCCACAGATATATACTGAATATCCAACTCAGGCTCAACGATACTTTTTAAAGAATGGTTGCAAAGTTTATACTTAACATCGATCCCTACAGACCGAAGAAAAGCACTCAACCCTTTAACCAGGTCATACTCGCCGATCACAGCTGCCTGAGGTGTTTTTTTTCTGCCCATCATCATAGCATACATTTTTAAAGACGCTGTATTCTGTGCTTTAAGACGTAATCTGGCGCACATTTTAACGTCAGGTAGCTGTCCCAGAATTTTACCGACTTCTTCCAACCATGCTAAAGTTGCTGCATAACCGTAAGGAGCACTGACAACAAATGGCATATCAAATTTATTTTTCAGCACTTCTGCTGCTGGTAAACCTTCCTGACGCATTACCAAATTTATTTCAGCTGTGCCGATATCACCGATTTCATCAACAGATGTTTCATAGCACAGGCAGGTATGCATTTCATAACCAAAGGCTTCACGCATCAAGTTCTGCAGTTCCCATACATCCGACGCGGCACGATAACTGCCCATTGACGCGCCAATGATATTAAATATTTTCTTTCTCTTTCTCTGTTCTTTACAAGGAAGATTATTGACCAGCAATTTATAAACTTCAGTCAGACCTATGCTGTAGTCGCCCCTAAATCCTCCCTGCTCAAATGCAACCAGCTTAGCCTGAACTTCTTTCTGCATATAATTGCAAACGCCTTTTATATCAGTACCAATAACTGCGGAAATAGAAGATGCCACGACAAAAATAACTTTTGGTTCATAGCTTTTATCCAATTCGACAATAGCTTCTTCCAAACGGGTAACATCGCCCATGACTACATCGTCTTCGTTCATATGTGTTGTAAACAGCCTCTGCTGCCAGTCTACTCCTAAAGCTCCATAAAAGCCCATACTAAAATGAGTTGTCCCGGCCGGGCCATATTCAAGAATGATGCTGTCTTTTACGCTGAGCAAACTCCAAATGATACCCATTCTATCTGACGGAACAGGCAAATATCTGCATAAACTCATAAGCCCAGCTCCTTTCTATATTCTTTGGCTTCCCTAACAGACTTGACTAACTGCTGCAGTAAATATCCTGTAACTTCAAAACCCAGCATGCCACTCGCTCTGTCGCTGTGAACAATGGCAATACCTTTTTGACGCAGTCTGTTGCCAAACTCATGTCCCAAATATAAATAAGGAGACAATACATCATACACATATTGCAGCGGCGCGATATTAGCCGCTTTGCAAACATAAGGGTCTGTATACTGCAATATTTCTTTTGCATAAGGTTCATCTGCTTCTGTATATCTGTTGGTTTGGATCACCTGAGGCACCATTCCCAGGGAACTGAGGAAACAGTTCATTTCAAAAACTGCATACGGCGTATTCCCGTAAATATAAGTAATACCCTCCAGTTCACCCTTGTTTTTTTCGATTTTCTCTCTTGCGTTTTGATAAAGTCCTTCCAATTCTCCCGGCAGTTCCAGCTCTAAATACCCAAAAAGATTTTTATAGGCTTCATAGATTTTTTCGGGAATAACAAATTTATTAAAGTAAACGTAAGGAATACCAAATTTTTCCTGCATCTTTTGGGCCAGCGGCAGCGCAATATCATTAACGACAATATTCACTTTCGCTGCAGCAGCATTTTTTATATCGTCTACCGAACAGCCGCAGGGCAGCTGCAAACCGATTTTTACGCCGGCTTTCTGCAGCATGGCATAAAGCTCCGTCGTTGCAAAATCACCCATTCTCTGCCCCAGCAAATTGACACTGTTGTCACTATCACACGATTTCATCATTTCAGCACAAACAGTAATCGTTCGTTCCAGACCAGGCAAATGGTCCTCACATTTAAAATGCTCAGTATGAACCGGCAGCACCGGAATACCATAAAGCTCACTGAGACCTTCTGAAATAGCGTCAAAGTCATCACCAATTATTTCAATGACACAGGTAGTTACCAAAAATACACATTGGGGGCGATATTCTTCAATTATTTCTTTAAAAGATTCCTGTACCTTTTCCGCACTGCCAAAGGTTACATCATGGTCATCCAACACGACTGAAACACAACGGCCGTCAATGCCCCCAAATTTTTCAGAATGTATGGTCATACTTTTAGTGTAATAAGTGCATTCATCCGTACCAACCACAACGATCAGGCTGTCCTTGATGCCACCAACAGCCATAGCCGCACCCATCAGAGGACAGTGTGTCCCCGGGAACAAAGCATGAGTAAGCTGTGGTATATCTTTAATGCTTTGTACCTGACTCAATTTAGCAAGTTTTTCAACCAGCTCTTTTCCATCCATCGCCATAAAAAACTCCTTTTATCAACTTATTTCTTTAAACATAATTAAAGGCTTCTTACGCCCAGGAATCTGCACTACATCACAATCTACGTCGTAAACCTCACGCATCATTTTAGGTGTGATAATATCCTGCGGACGACCTTCACCATACTTACAGCCATTTTTCAAAACTATGATCCGGTCACTGATCTCCAGCGCATGACTTAAATCGTGCAGGACCATCACTACGCCGATCCCCGCCTCATGGTTCAGCCTTTTTACAAGTTTCATCGTTTCCTGCTGATGCGCAATGTCCAAATATGTAGTCGGCTCATCCAAAAACAAAATTTCCGGCTGCTGCGCCAATACGGTAGCTATCCATACCCGCTGCGATTCCCCGCCCGAGCATTCCTGAATAGATTTATCCCGCAGAGCCCAGGTACCTGTTGCTTTCAAGGCCCACTCTATTATCTTTTCATCTTCTTCCGTATTCTGTTCGTACCACTTCTGATAGGGTACGCGCCCATAACCTACTAAATCTCTGACTTTAAAATCAGGAGGTGCGCAATGGCGCTGCGGCAAAACACCAATACATTTGGCAAGTTTTTTACTGTCGATATTGTACAGATCCTCCTGATTCAGATAGACGCAGCCCATACTACAGCGCAGCAATCGTGTCAGCGCTTTCAGCAGAGTAGATTTACCTGAACCGTTAGGGCCGATGATAGTCGTGATCTCACCTTTTTTTACAGTAATATCCATTTCCCTGACTACAATACGCCCATCGTAACCGATCTCTAATTTTTCACCCTTAACTTCCACTTACTTTGCCCTTCTTTCTTAACATATACAAGAAAAACGGTCCGCCGGTAACTGCCATAACAATACCTACAGGTATCTCCATCCCAGGTATAAGTGTCCTCCCCAAAGTATCTGCCGCCAGAAGAATCACCGCACCCAAAAGCATACTCACCGGCAGGAGTGCTTTATAGTCGGAGCCAACCATCATTCTCGCAATATGCGGGACAACCAGCCCTACAAAACCGATCATACCGGCCTCTGCTACCGTCGCAGCTGCCAAAAAAGCAGCCACCGCAGATAAAAAGATACGTACAAAAGTTACATTTACTCCCAGGCTTTGAGCCATTTCGTCGCCCAGCTGCAAAATGTTGGCATTTTTTATACAGCATACGCCTAAAACAAGACCAATAAAAGCATACACCGTAATGATATAAACATGATCCCAGGAACGTCCCGAAAGACTGCCGTTCATAAAAGATAAAACACTGGAAAGATTATCAGAATTCAATAATTGCAAAAAGGAGTTATACGCTCCCAAAACCGTATTTATCGCAACACCGGACAAAATTATTCTGACAGTATCGATCCCATCGCGCCAGGCCAGCAAATAAATAAGTACACAGGCCAAAGCCGCACCGCCAAAAGCAAAAAGCGGCACTGATGAAACCAAAGTCGGAAACAACAGTAGAATCGTCGTTGCCGCAGTAGCCGCACCTGCAGAGACGCCTATAATCCCCGGATCAGCCAGAGGGTTACGCATGACAGCCTGCAAAAGAGCACCTGCAACAGCAAGGCAGGCCCCTACTTCGACTGCCATAATAAGACGCGGTAACCGCAAATTATAAACAACTACCCTCACCGGTCCGCTTTCATCATAAAAAAGAGCCTGTATGATCTGCTGCAGCGAATACCCGGCACTACCAACTCCCAGCGCAACAACAGCCAGCAATAATAATACTGCCACTAAAACCAGGCAAACCATACTTACCCGCAGGACATTTACTTCTTTACCCATTTTGTTTCAGCTTCTTCGCATCAATAATATCGATCAATTCATTTATATTATCAATAACATTGATCCCGGCTGTCGCAACATATTTTATCGGCAGATAAATAACCTCATGTTCGCGTATCGCCTTAATATTGTTCCAGTATTCAGGGTTTTTGGCAAAATCCTCTTCCATTACCTGCTGATGCTCTGCCGCAGTTTTAGAACCGCCTACACAAAACAGTAAATCCGGTTCGTAAGATAAAGCCTGCTCCAGATCAATCAATACCATCTTATTGTTCTGATACACATTTTCGTACCCCAGCATATCCAGCATACTGCCTAAAGTACCATCTTTACCCTGTATATAATGACGCGGCGGGGCTGATTGCAGCACCATAACTTTTTGCCCTTTATTTTCCTGCCTTTTTTCTGCCATTCTGGCTTCCAATTTGTTGAACCTGTCCGTAATAGCTTCAGCACCTGCATTATGTTGACCAAAGGCTTTGATCAGTACGTCAGTCAATTCCTTGATCGACTCATAAGATACAACATGCCCGGCATCAACATAATAAACAGGTATTTTTTCACGATCCAGAATTTTCCCATAAGTATCCTTAGACTGATAACCTACTATCACCAGATCCGGTTCCAAAGCAATAACTGATTCGATATCAAAATTAGAATTCATCGACACATTCAGCAGCTTTGCATCCTTCACCAAATCTGCAGGCCATTCCAGCATCGCCGCCTGGGGCACAGCAACCTGCTTAATATCCATCTCATGCAGTGCCAAAACCGGAGTATGCACTAAAGATACGACTCGCTGAGGCTTTGCTTTTAAAATAACCGGTTCAGTAAAACCATAAGCTTGCAGCGTAGGTGTATACTCAAGTTTATAAGTTTCACCGGCTGCAGCCGACACATCTTCACTTTTACTGCCTATATTAAAGCAATAATACAAAAGCGCACCTACTATAACGACTACTGCCAACAACAACAATTTATTTTTCATTATTCATCCCCCTTAGTATCTTCACTCATTTCTAAAACTTTATCAGCCAGCTCCTGATAGATCTTGACCATCGGCGAAGCCTGTACAAATTCGCTAACCGTACCGCCCTGATTTTCAGCTGTTTGTATATCTCCCGAACGTGGAACATACATTACGACCTCGGTTTCAATCTCAGCGGCAGCCTTGGCCACCAGTTCCTGTTCATTCTCAATATTTTTAGCGTTCAAAATAATGCCTTTCAAGCGAGCATAACCCCTGCGTCCAAAGTTTTTGATCGCCTGAGCAATATTATTGGCCGCATAAAGCGCCATCATCTCTCCTGAAGAAACAATAAACACTTCTCTGGCATAACCACCCCTGATAGGCATTGCAAAACCGCCGCAAACAACGTCGCCGAGCACGTCATAAATGACGATATCCGGCTTATAGATTTCAAAAGCCTTCAACTCCTCCAGCTTTTCAAAAGCTGAAATAATACCGCGCCCTGCACAGCCTATGCCAGGTGTCGGACCTCCTGCTTCTACACACAGGACGCCACCAAAGCCTTCAAAAACAATATCTTTTAATTCTAAAGCTTCCCCCTTTTCTTTAAGCTGTTCTAAAACAGTAGGAATACGCATCCCCTTCATCAAATTCTTAGTTGAATCAGACTTAGGGTCACAACCTACCTGCATTACTTTATAACCTTTAAGCGCCAATGCCGCCGATAAATTTGAAGTAGTAGTAGACTTGCCAATACCGCCCTTGCCATAAATCGCAATTTTTCTCATCAATAAACTGCCTCCCTTAAAAATAAATAGCTCACTGTTTTCAAGCAAAAACATTCTATATTTAAATCAATATAAACAACTTTATTCATAAAATAAAATGCAATAGAGTTAGCTGCGGCTAACTCTATTGCATTTTAACACTCTTTAACTTTAGTGTCAATACAAAAATACTCGATCAATGTATAAATTCTCACATCGACCGGACATTATTTAAGCCTCCTAATATAGCTCCGGATAGGCATGCCCCTTGATATAGTGAAGCTGCTGATATTTTTCCAGCCAAGTTTTAAAAACTTCTTCAGGATGCAGCTCTGGCAGATATTCAGGATATAAAAATTTTGCAATATAGATCGTACCAACCAATTTCGACGCACCGCCATGCAAATAATGCGAAAGCAGCAAAATCCGATCATTACGTACAGCATCAATACCTGCCCAACCGCTGCGTAAAACAAGCTCCTTTTTGATTGCTTTCTCTTCCTCTATAGTCGGCGGCTGATAAGAAGAATAAGCATTGGCATCTGCTACTTTGACAATATACTGAGGATCTTTCTCGATTATCGCTTCCTGATCAACCTGCGATCCTTTAGCAGCGGCAAAAATATTATCAGCGCCTGAATATTCAACCATTTTATAAAAATAATCACCCGGCACTGCTGTTTTTCCAAGAGTCCGATATTCAAAATACAAACTTCTGCGGGGGACGCCTTGAAGTTGCTTTTGTATATAAGCCAGTTTATCGTTAAAATAATTTACTAATTCTTCTGCCTGTTCTTCCCTGCCAAAAATTCTGCCGATCAGCCTGCAGTTATCAGCAAACTGATCTGTATAATAAGAATTTATGACAATTACTTTGATCCCAAACCTGTCCAACATCTCCTGCGCGTCCCGCCATGTTCCCTCACCGGTAATAATTACAGCCTGCGGCGCCAACTCGGCCAGTTTTTCATAATTCATCGCATTTTGACTGATACCAAATACCTGTGCTTCATTAAATCTGTTTTTGAAGCCAGACTGATCTTTAAAAATATAATTATCAACGCCGACGATTTTATCTATGGCACCAACAGCAGTAATCAACTCTGCGTTATAAACATTACAGACAGCAACTCTTTCCAGCGGATACGGAAGCTCTACCTTACGGCCAACGCTATCCGTAACTACGATAGTTTTTTGCTGCTCTGCCTTTCTCCTGCCATTATCATCAGCACAGCCAAACAGCATCATTCCACAACACAGCAGAAGCATTATTGCTATTATCTTACTCATCTTTATAAACACCTATCAATAAATTTTCTATTACATTAACAGTCATTTCATATATTTTAGGGATATCAGCCTGAGATGCGGATCTCCTGCTGATATTTCCATACATTCATCTGTAAACCCTTTTTTAGAAAACACTAGGAAGCGTTTATCAACACCTGTAAAAAGTTCACCTTTAGCGAGCAATTTTTTCAGTACGTCACTGTCAGCTTTTTTATTGCTCCAATTACAATCAATCAGACAAATAACATCAGTATCGTCAGCAATAAAATCAACTGAAATTTTATTACTGCCGCTGCCCTGCCACCACGGGCTTATTTGCTCAAAATCGCACATAAAATCATTGCGTTTTTTTAATTTATAACAATACTGCAAACAGATCTTTTTAAAAATATGGGCAGCAAATAAGTCTATTCTCGGCATAATATTATTGCGCAGAACCTGATGCCCGCGTCCGATCGCAATCGAACTCATATACGGAAAAACAAACTGATACCAGAAAACAAACATATTATTAGCAATTTCATAATAGCTGATTTTGTTACTGCTGCTAAAAGCAGGATTGACACGCTGCAAAATTCCCATTGTCAGCAGTACATTCAAGTATTTTGAAACCTTGTTGCATTCCATATCGGCAGCCGCTGCTATTTCGTTCAGCCGCTCTGCCCCGCAGGCAACAGAACAAAGGATAGTATTATATGTAGCGGGTTCCCTTAAATCAAGTTTTAAGAGCTGTATTGGTTCCTTATACAATGGAGCTGCTGGTTCAAAAAACAATTTTTTCAGATTGTCCTTAAAAGACAGTTCCGCATCCAAATAACTCATATAATGGGGATTGCCACCGGCTGCGCCATATAAAAATAATTTTTCTTCTTCTGTAAAGCCTTCCAAAAATGGCTGTGCTTCCCAATAATCCATAGCGCCTAATTTTATAACAGCATTAATGTAATTTTTTATCTGCATCTCCTGATTTTTCAGCAATACCCGCTCCATCTCAGCAAAAGGCGCTCCCGAAAAAATAACTGATAGTCTCAACTGCTTTTTATATTTTTGAGCATATTTAGCAAATGCCGTAAAAAATTCCGGTGCAGAATCAAACAAATACTGTACATCATCTATTACCAGAACCAGCCGCTGCTGTGTGGCCTTAAAAAACAACGTGCTTAATACACTATCCCAGCTGCGGAATTCATTTTTTGGACCCCAAAGGCCCTGCTCTTTTAATTCCAGGCAAAAAGCCGCCAAATTTACAGTTGACAACGCATTGCGGGCAGCAAAATAAGCAGCAGATTTTTTTTGTAAAAACTCCTGCAGCAAAGCAGTTTTACCGATTTTATATTCACCGCTCACAAGTACTACATTTAAAGAATTTTTTGCATACAATTTTTCTAAAAGACCTAATTCTTCACTGCGTCCAACAAACATAGCGGCACCTTCCTACTCATAAGTTGTATTTTATTTTAACACAACTCATAGCCGGAAAGCAAAAGGGAAACATAATTATGTTTCCCTTTGAAACTTCTAAAAATTATAATTCACCCCTACGCGGAAAGTCCTTCCCATCGTATAATACAAATTATTGTTACTCGTTCCGCCAACATTGGCAATATCCTTACGATTAAACAAATTATCGACATCAAAGGTAGTCGTCACGTTTTTGGCAACGTTATAACCAAGATGTAAGTTAGACACTAAAAGCGGCGAAGATATTTCTGTTACAGTAATTTTTTCACTGCTGACGCCGTTTTTAAAACGATTGCCCCAATAGCTCAGATTTAAGGCCGCACTAAAATCACGATTCACATAATTTACACCGCCGTTTATCTGATAACGGCCCAAAGTATCTATCCAAGCCTGACCTTCCTTATACATACGCTGAGGTTTAGCAAACACCGCACCTACATTATAAGTAAAATGTTTATCGACATCCTGTTCATACCGCAGTTCAATACCGGTATTGCGATATTTGGCAGCATTAGTTTGATAAGACTGATTATCCACCAAATTTTTAACAGCTACTATTTGATCTTTAATGTCTATTCTAAAAGCAGTAAGATTTAACCGGCGTCCATTTTCACTATACTTATAACCAATTTCATAATTCCAGCCATGTTCTGCTTCCAAATCCGGATTAGGAACAACTACACTGCTGGCATAATAAAGATTTCTAAAAGTAGGCATTCTAAACGATTTTCCAACGCTGGCATAAACAGAATTATGTTCATCAAATTTTGTTATAGCCTGTATCTGCGGCAAAAATTCGTTATAATCACCAGCCTCCGACCTGATTAAATCTTCTCTGGCACTGAAAATAATATTCGTGGCACGGCTCAGTTTTCTATCATACGAACCATAAACAGAATAATTATTAAGCGCATAAGTACCAAAATGTGCCGGATCCTTTAATATACTGCTGCTGTCGCCAAAGGTTTTAAATTTTTGATTATCGTTTTTGTAAGTTTCACGTTTAGCGCTGATACCAATCAACCCTGTTGCTTTATCGCTGCGCCAAACTTTTTTCGTATCCAGACCATACTGTTTATGATCACTTTTCTCCCACTCTACATTCGTCGGATTCACTACATAATAATCAGGATTTTCGATTCGTCTCTGATTATAATAAATTTTAGCATCCCAGCCGTTTTCATCATTGTATGCTATCTGTGCATAATGTTCACGGTCATCATACATAAAATGCTGTAAAATATTTTCATTTACATCATTATAATTAGTTGTATATTTCTTTTTATTTAACATATAACTGAATTTAAACCGATCATCAAATTTATAGTTAAAAGCCAGATGATCTTTTTTACTGTCGCCAAATCCAATATAGTAAGGAACAGCAGTACCATTTATTTTTTTAGTACCTAAACTCTCCGTCATATTGCCGGTAGAACCAAATTCATTTCTGCCGAGAGCCAGGCTTGCTTTACCCATGCCTATGGTGGCAGCATAATCACGCTGTCCTTTATTTCCGGCAGCTACACGCAGCGAATTTTTCATCTGATCCTTAGTTATAATGTTAACAACTCCGCCTAATGCCTCGCTGCCATAGAGCACTGCCCCCCCACCCTTGACAATTTCAACTCTTTCCACCTCATCAAGGTTGAGCATATCCAAATGATTAACATTGTTAAATGAAGCCGGCACTCCATTGATCAAAACCAAAGTACCGCCATCAATACCGCGCAAATTGATTTGGCTGCTGCCGGTTATCCAATTCTGATCATGCGGCCCCATATTAGTAAAATAAACACCGCCCTTGTACTTCAAGGCATTCGCCACATCGCTGGCACCTGTTTCCTTTAACTGCTCACCTGTATAAATAACCGTGTCAGCAGGTGTGTCTAAATTGTTCTTTTCATACCCCAAAGCAGTAACATTGATTCCGTCTAAAACAAATTCTGACAGACTTTCTTCTGCATAGCCAGTTCCTGACAAAAAACATGTACCCAAAATCACTGCACACATCAAACTTCCTAATTCAAACTTTTTCACAAAACACAGCTCCTTTATTACTTACTTTGACATCACAAAAGAATCTATCTATTTTTATTTATCTATTAATAAATTCTTATTTATGATATCGATTCCCATTGAGTTTGAATTTTAACATTCATAACTTCACCAGTCAATATTTGTAAATTTTTCCAGTCAAAATATTTTTCGTGTGTACAGTTGATACAAAGGCATAAATCCTGCCTTTTAAGCACTACTTATAAGTATTATTATTGATGTCAAAAAGTATTTTTAAACAAGATACTACTTATAAATAGAATAATAACCGTTGATACATTAAATGTATCAACGGTTATTATTCCGTATATTCTTTTATTTCTGCTTATTCGCCTCAAAAAAAGCGTTATAATCCTCAACCACTTTATTAGCGCTTGCAATCGCTTTATTACGCTGCTCGATGATCTTATTTAAATCATTAGTAGTGCCGTCAATATACTTCTGCACAGCTTTTAAATAATTATCGACAGCGGCAATATATTCAGTTACAGCCTTAGCATCTTTTAATGATTCCGGCTTTACAGGCACTGCCGGAACAGCATCCTCAAGTACAGGATACACCGCAGTTAAATTAGTAGCGTTAGGATCGACCGGCGCTTCAGCCTGTTTCTCTTCAGCAAAGCAGACAGCTACCAGACTAAAAGTCAATAACAAAGCAAAAAATAAAGCTGTAAACTGTTTTTTCATAATACGCACCATCCTCATTATTTTATATTCCTGTCATCACTCTTCCGCTTGCCCTTCATTTTTTCAAGCTCAGCCTCCGACTGCCTGAAACAAGAATAACTGCAGTAATATTTACGCAGCTTGTTGATCGTTCTTTTATAAGTATGCAAGCTTTTATTGCCAAAAAACTCTTTACCGCAGCAGGCACAATTCATTGTTCTGCTGTTTAAAGTACTGTCAAAATTATCATATCGTGTCATCATCGCAGTTTCAATTCCAACCCTTTTCAAATTCACCACTCCAACAAATCCTAATGCAGTACAAAATTGACCGGCATCGTAATATAACAACGTACAGGACTGCCATATGTATCTTTAGCCGGGCTGAAACTCCAATTATATACAGCCTCAACAGCAGCGCCGTCCAGAGCCTCATTGCCGCTGCTGCGCGCAACAAAAGCATTCTCAACACTGCCGCCCGAACTTACAAGCATTTTTACATAAACAGTACCCTCGATCTCTCGATTTCTGGCGGCAGGAGGATAACGAGGATCCGTACTGGATACTAAATACGGCGGTGTTACCGGAACACCACTTCCGCTTCCCTGACCTGCCCCACTGCCGCTGCCGCTTCCAGAACCACTGCCAGTACCCGAGCCGCTGCCTTCACCGCTGCCCTGCCCTGTCCCAGCCCCTGTTCCTTCACCGCCGCCGGTACCAGTACCACCGGCTTCACCGCTTTTAACATTACTCTGAGCCGCTTCACTCGACGTACTGCTCGACTGCGGTTGTCTGGGCTGCTCCTGCTGCTGCGTCTGCGGCTTCTGCTTTCTGTCAACTATATCATCTGTTCTTACCGGCGCAGATTGCTGTTTTTGCTGCTGCACCGTAGCAGCAGAAGCAGCAGTTTCAGCAGTTCCCTTCTCGGCAGCAGCGCTGCCTTTACCGCCGCCACCGCCGCCGCCTAAAGTCACCTCTAAAATCTGCGGTGGTCTTTGCGTAAAACGATACCCTAAAATGCCAAGCAGAGCTGCGGCAACAATATGAACTGCAAGCGCAATGGCAATACCCTTGCCTAAGCGTCTGCCTCTATCCGTCATTTGCCATCACCCAGATCCGTTGCCAAGCCAAAGCGTGTTACTCCCGCGCCCTTCAACTCATCCATCAGCTTGATAACCGTTTTATAATTAGCCTCGCCGTCGGCGCGGATAATCACCGAAAAAGCAGCGTCACGTTTACTTTCAGCAGCTGCGTTGGCCACCAGCTGTTTCATCTCGATCTTATTATCTTCCAGATACAACACGCCGTCTTTTTTTACCGTCACTGCAAAATTACTTTTGCTTACGGTCTCTGAATTCTGCGCCACCGGCAACCTGATCGGGATGGTTTTTATTTCGCTCATATACATCGTACTGACGATAAAAAATACCAGCAGCAGAAAAATCATATCTATCATCGGGCTCAGCATCAGCTGCGGCGGTAAGCTCTGTTTTCTAGGTCGTCTGCGCATCTTCTACACCGCCCCTCAGTTTTTACTGCCGCCGTTTTTGGCCTGAACGATATCTATCAAAACATTTGCAACCTCGTAAATATTCAGCGAAGCGGTTTTTACCTTGCTGGACAAATACGCATGTATACACATGCCCATGATCGCAATACATAAACCAAAAACAGTCGTTATCAATGCCTCGCCAATACCGGCAGTTACCGCCATCGGATTCTGCGCCCTCTCATTCAAAGCATTAAAAGAGCTGATCATACCTGTAATGGTACCCAAAAGACCCAGCATTGGCGCTAGACCAATAACAACGCTCAGATAATCAAGATTCTGCTCCATACCGTCAATGGCCCTGTCAGCCTTAGAATAAACAATCGACTCCAGCCTTTTACCAAGATCTTCGTTGATATCCAAAGTCTCTGTCGCCAGCTCTGCCGCATCACCCTTATTCATACCGGCAAACTCACGTGCCCCGACAATATTAAAATCATTCATCAGGCGACAAAACTCCATAACAAAATCAGTACTCGAAAGCGCCTTTTTATAATATAAATAACGCTCCACACCAATAGCGATAGCGGCAATCGAACATAACAAAAGCGGCCACATACAAGCCCCGCCTCTTTGAAAATAATCTATAGCTCCGGCAAAAATACCCATTTCTGTATACCTCCAAAATCAATTGAATTTTTCAGGATAAGCGGCTTCAGCCAGATCCCTGATCGCATAAACTATATAATGTGTCGTACTGTATAAATAAGTGTCACGTAGCTGCACGACTCTTTTATTCTTTACAGCATTAACACTTTGATAAGCTCGGTTCTGCAAAATCTCCTCCCGCATCTTAGACGGGTCCTGCTCGTTATCATACTTCCAGCTGGGAATAACAAGCAAATCAGGATTCAGCCTGATCAGCGTTTCCTCAGAAAAAGCAGCATTCGGCGGCAAGTCATATTCCGCCACCACATTCTTCACCTCGGCATAATTACAGATATCGGCAAAGGTAGTACCCTTAGCCCCAAATGGCCCCATATAAGAAAGCGCCATCACACTGATATGTTCTTCAGGAGCGATATTGCCTACTCTTGCCCTTACAAAAGCAAGCTCCTTCTCCATACCTGCCACGATCTTACCGCCGGCAACACGTTCATCAACAACATTTGACAGCTCACAAATAGTCTGTTTGATCTCTTTAACAGTAGTCGGCGTTTTATAAACATAAACATTTACACCAGCACCGCGCAAAAGCTCAACAAAATTCAAATCTGTCCAGTTCGGCACCAAAACCAAGTCAGGTTTCTGAGCCAAAACAGACTCCAGACTGCCGCTTTGCACGCGCCCTTTTACCCGTACAGCTTTATCTGCCGCAGGCGAAATTCCGGCATCATCTGCCAGATATGTCAAAGCAGCGATCCGATCAGGCTCTACCATATCCAGCAGCACCTCATCCGCACTCAGTCCCAATGATACTATGCGCTGCGGCTTATGCTCAAAATCCAGCCTTGTTTTAGTTGCATCCACAACACTGTAACCACCACGTCCGGAAGCCGGAGTCTCAATTTCAGAAGACTTGCCGCAGCCTGCCATAAACAATACGGCAGCAGCACCGACAACTAAAACGGCAGCCTTTAATACATACCTACATTTTGCAATCACGCGTTAATCTCCTTCGTCATCGATAGACAATTTTCTGCCGCAGGCAGTAAGCTGTACCTCAATGTTTTTTTCAAAATCGCTGAAATCCCTATAAGCAAGTTCATGCACCACATAATCCGGCTTAATAAACCTTAAAAGCTTCTGCACAGCCTTATCTGTAAAAGGCCTGTGCTGATCTATTTTTATCACATGCTTCATTCGTTCAATATTAGAGCTTTCCGAATCAAAAACACGTTCAAAAGTTTTAACATAATCTCCGGAAAGAGAACAGTTTAAATGCAGTCCTCTGATCAGCTTTCTGTACTCACCAAGCCCTTTAACTGTTTTTAAAATATACTCGATCCCATCCTCTTCAGTCTGCAGCTCGGGATTAGTATTCATCAAATGCCCGGTATCAAGCATGATCCCAACATTCTTATGTTTTATCTTTTCAAAAAAGGCGCGCACTACTGCAGGCTCTGTCAGCCGCAGTCCCGGCCACCATAAATTTTCAAATAATACCAGAACATCTTCGGGAACCTCGTCAGCCACCCTGTTAAAAACAGCGGCCGCCGCTGTCACGACATCCATATCGCTGTGCTCAAACTTAAAAGTAAAGACCTCTTCAAAAGTACATTCGGCCACATGCCATACCAGATATTCCGGATTTTCGACCAGCGCCGCCTTGATATTATCCCTTATATTGCGCAGCCAGCCCATACAATAAGTAGTACCATAATAATCCTTCAACGCATCTTTAGACGTAAAAAAGCGACTTAATACTTCCTTATCATTCCGATACATCGCCAGCCACATCGGCCAGTAATTCAAATGCACTCCCACAGCCAAATGCTCAAACGACTCAAAATACGGCACATTCCTGTAAACCAGAAGCTCGATCCCAGCAAGCCCCAACCCTGCAACAAACTGTTCCAAAGTTTTTCCGGTTTTTAAAATCGCTTTCTCCTGACCCGGCATAAAACAGTAATTGCATAAATGCTTTGTTTTACGCCTCATCCCAGCACCGCCTCAGGCTCGTCACCGTTATCCTTACTGCTCATTTTTTTACTGCGAGACAACGCCCCTCTTTGCGAGCACTTAAACCTTAATCTATTCACCTCGCGCAATAAAGCAATATAGTTCGCTTTATCAACAGTGATAGTGCTCTCGTCATTGTTTTCAATCTCTTTGATAATTTTCTTTAATTTCATACCCGTATTGGGCTGCTGCAGCCAAAACAGCCCTCCCTCCTTCAAGTGACTTGCGCCTTGTATCCAAAAACAAAACAGGAAACTGCCAATGCGTCAGTTTCCTGTCAAAATACATCATCACCACGCACCAGGATACATAGCCGCCAAGCTGCAAAATACAGCAAAAAAGCGACAGTACTGTTTTCCATCAAATAAACAGTACAAATGTATCCACCTTGTGCATCGCAAGTCTTTACGGATGTTAAAACAGGCAGTTCTCCTGGCTTCGGATCGTCGCTAGGCCACGCCTTCTCAGGTCTCCCCAATGGACGAATGTGGCTTTGCTACCCGTTACAGTTGCGGGACAGCGCAGGTCTTACACCTGCTTCTCTATTAAGTCCTTCCAGCAATAGCTTTCAGACACCTGTTTTCTTAACTATATGAAATTATTAGAACTGAAATGCTTAGCTTATTCGTAATGTTTTTCAAATAACTTATATAACCATTATAAACTTCTTGCTTTTTGTAGTCAAGTAAACTTTCACCTTAATATCCTCTGATCACGAAAAAATTTTTTTTATTTTCTGCATGATCGTCACATTATCACTTTTTTTTAAAGCTTCGCTTTCAACCATTACAATATCCTGAGCCAGTAATCCTTTTCGTACATATAAAACCGGTGTATTCTCTTCTGCGATCCCCTTTAAAAGCAATGCCGCCTTAGCCTGATCAAAAGCCTGCTGTAAATTCTGCCCAAACCCGATACTGGAATAAAACTGCGCCGCAAAAACTATTGCTGCCTCGTCACCTATCTCGGTATTCATTCCAATAGCAGCCTCAACCTTATCGACAACAGCCTGAGCTTCCTTCTGCGAAAAACAGGCGTTAAAAAAAATCATCCTCACCTTTTTAGACGCTGAAGCCACAGCAGCGGCCATAGCTTCTTTAGAAACCATCGACATATTACCGCTGCCATCATCAAGAACTATTTCTCCCTTTTCAGAGCCATGCCCCGAAAAATGAATTATCTCCGGATCAGTTTCATTGATCGCCTGCAAAATATCCAGCGATTGTACCGCCCAGCGGCTAAAAAACTCGATCCCGTCACGTCCTTCCGACTTGCGGATAGCTTCAGTTATCGACCTGACCTCCTGGTCTAAAGCCAGCTTCTGAGTATCCTGTGGATTAGCCGCTAAAAACAAAATCGTCAGCTTATCAACCGGCTGCTGCGGCTTGATCGCCTCCTCTATTTCTGCGCCAACCTGCAAAGCACGCTCGCGCATAAGCTGCGACTTCTGTCCGCATAAAAGAATAAACTTATTTTCTTCCTCCAGCAGCTCATTTTCTGTTTTGGCTATCTCCTGCTCTATCTCATTGATTTTTTTACAAGCTTCGGCCCTGTCATCCTTCAGCTGAACCAGTTTAGTCTTTTTATTCATGATCGAAGCTTGGGCCTTTGCAAATTCTTTATCGTTCATCATATTTCCGCCTGCCTGAAATACTCGTCGATACCGGCGGCAATAGCCCCGGCAAAAGCCGGCATATCATTTTCTAAAAGCTCAAGATCATCATTATTATCAATAAAAGCCAGCTCCACCAAAATAGCCGTCATAACAGTCCGGCGCAGTACATACAGCCCCTGGCGCTCTTTGCAGCCACGGTCTATCGTCGGCACCTTGCTCAAAATCTTCTTCTGCACAGCCTCACCCAAAAGTCGGCCCTGCTCGCTGTAATATAAAGTTTCTGTACCGCGGGCATTGCGGCCCGGCGAAGCATTGCAATGCAGTGAAACAAAAATATCAGCCGGCCAGTCGTTAGCAGCAGCCACCACAGCATCCAGATCATCACTCTGCAGCAACATCACCTCATGCCCCGCTCTTTTTAAACCGCGTTCCAGCAAAGCTCCGGCCTGTTTGGTAACATCAGCCTCACGTACATCATAATCAATGTTCACAGCACCGCTGTCAACGTTCGGGTCATGCCCCGGATTAACAAAAACCTTCATTGCCCACGCCCCCTTTAAACGTACAAATTGAAATAGCAGCTCATTTCTCCGCGCCGCTTTCCTCGGCAGCGAAGCCCTGCGCTGCTATTAAAACACTTAAACTGAAAATAACTGCCGCAATAAATTTCATACGCTTCTCCCCGCTCCTTATTCTAGTTATACTTATCATTTTTCAATAAAAATTTCAACAAAGTATCGGCAAAACTCTGCCCGGGGACTTTTTTCCATATACCCGCGCCGCTGCGTTCATCAATAATTCTTCCTTCCCCAGTATAAACCTTAGTCTGCACAGTTTTATAAAGCTGTTTGCGCAGGTCAAAAACAAGCAGCATATCGCAATAAGCTGCTTTTTCACCTGTTTCCAGCTTAGCCGCATAGTTTTTATTCAACTGTTCTAAAACTTTAGTATCTTTAAAAACAGTACGCATCAAAACCTGTCTTTCATTTTTGCTTTTATTTCCCTCTGCGTCTTCGACAGGCTTGATACTGTCATACTCAAACAAATAATTGCCGGTCTCGCTGCTCATCAGCAGGGTCCAACGTTCTGCCTCCAGTTCTGCCTCAGTCTTTTTAGGCTGTACAGAAAGCTCAAAAGCCCATGGGTCTACGGCCTGTTCTTCCTGCTTTTCGGCAGCATAAGCCGGAAGCATTAAAGAACAACTTAATAATACCACTGTAAAAAATCTATACATCACTATCCACTCCACTCATTACTTTTTTACCTATATTTGCTTACTGCACTAATAATACTGCACTAAGCAAATATAACAAGCTGCCGCATTACCCGCCAAAAGCAGGCAATGCGGTCACGCTTGTCACAAAATCAACTTTTAATTTACACAGAACTCATTATTTCTTTGCTTTTTCAGCCAGTTCGCGGGCTTCTTTTGCCAAACGAATATGAGAAGCCAAAGACTTGGAAGCAACAGCCAGATTCAGACCACGAGTAGCCGGGATAGAAGGAGCAATAAAGCAGGCGGAGTTGAGGTTACCACCAGTATAATCGCTCATCTCGGTAATGCTGAAGGTTCTGCTTGCTGTTACTGCAGTAGTGGGAGTTCCGTCATAAACAGCGATCGGAGTACCTTTAACAAACCACAAGCGGCTGCCGTCAGCATGGATGCCCCACAAATAGCCCGGATCATTAACTGCTACGACTTCTGTCCAGTTAGCCGGAGCAGTGATATCAGCAATGGTAGTGTGGTAAACGCTGCCTACCAGTTTAGCAAAGCCGCTGTCATAATGACCTGCGAAAATATAAACATTATTAGCATCCAGAATAGAAATGTCGCGGAAGTCGCCTTTTTGAGTCGGGTTTGTGATATTGACTGTAGTTACACCAGTTTGTGTGAAGTTTGCCAAGTCAACGATGCACAGATTGGTATCAGCATTGCCGCTGCCTGCATTTTGCATACCGCCCAGCGAGCAGACATACAGCTTATTATCATACAAATCAAGTGTAAAGGAATTTTTACCGGCAGTTACATAAGCATTATCATAAGTCAATGCCCCAGTTCTTGCATTTATATTAAATCTTACCACAACGCTGTCATAATAAGTTCCATAGCCGCTGCCTTTATTGACATAGAACAAAGCGTACAATTTGCTGCCAACTACAGTCAACGCCTCACCATGGTAAACGCCATCACTGTAAGGGTTAACAAAACCAGTAAAATCTGCCGGAAAAGCATATTCGCGAGTTTGTGTATAATTGTTATCCATATCAACAACAGCGATTTTGGAAAGGTCATAACCGGTACCAAAAAGCCATTTACCGCTGGTAGCCACGCCATGCAGGTTGGCAACACCAGACCAAACTATAGGCGTAACTAAAGAAGACCAGGTCGCAGCCTGCGGGTCAATGATCTGATTAGGTTCAGAGGTAGAAGTATAATTATATTGGCGCAGCACCAGACGGCTGCTGTTTCTATCAAAAAAATTAAAGAAAGCCGGATCACCATTCAAATTTTCAATCTTATTTTTTACAGCAGACAAAGCAGTGGCCGCAGCAGCACGTTCACCATTGATAGCTCCTGCAGTACCTTTGGAATAACCGGAATTTGTAGCTGTATAGGCAAATAGATTTTCACTCATTTTTTACACGCTCCTTTAATTTTAAAATATTTTTAATAATATTACCTGTATCCATTTATAAAACTCTGCCTTAGCCCATGGGCATCACCTCCTCGGCATACTGCTGCCTGGTATTTTAGTAAGTATATTGCAAAGTCGCATAATAAGTGCGCCCTTGAATCGGATATAAGATATTTCTCATCTCACCATAAGTAGTTCTTAAATACATATCATTAGCCTTATTCAAAACATCATTACACCCCACTGCCACCTGTAAGGATTTATTTATCTTATACTTTACGCCTACATCCATAGTCGTCAAAGACGATTGCCACGGAAGTGCTCCTGTAGTTAAAGGAATCGCATCTGTAGTTACCTTGCCTACGTGACGCATTTGTGTAAACAGGCTCCAATTTTTATCTGGGCGATAGGTAAAACGGGCCGTACCTTCCCATTTTGGCTGATAGGTCATAACGCCTTCAATTTTTCCATCTTTATTCCACTCTTGCTGCCCAGGTATCGCACTCAGGTCGTATAAAACATTGGAAGGATCGGTATATGTGGCCTGTAGATTGACGTCCCATTTCTGCCACGACAGATCTGCCTGCAGCTCAACGCCATTGACTTTACCGCTGGCAGCATTATTGTAAACAAAGAAAAAACTATTCCAGGAAGATAATTGCAGCAGTCGTTTGGAATCGCGCCCAAAATAAGTTATCTGGAACTTAGCTGTATCGGCACCCAGCCACTTGCCATCCCAAATGGCACTGATATCCCACTGCTTGCCTTCCTCCGGCATAGGAAAGACACTGGCAGACCCGCCTACATTGGGCATCGGCAGAATACCGGCACCGTCGCCGGCGATCTCGTACATATTGAGCAGCCGGTAGTAAGTGCCGCCTGTCGCCCGCAGCGTAAAGTGATCATTAAACTGTTTTTTCAGTGCCAGCTGCCAGGTCACCTTATCATCCGTCTGTTCATCCGTTTGCCCCAGCCATTTGATATGCTGCGGGTCATTCTTTTCGTCATAACGGTCGCTACGCCCTAAAATCTTAGAACGATTATAACGAATGCTGGGCGTCAGCCAAAAATCGCCTTTTTTATTTAATGTGATCGTGTCCTGGATCTGCGCATTAATGATCTCCTGCTCATAATAATTACGCCACCTGCTGCGGGTATCTTCGTTAGCATGTTCAAAGTCAAACATTTTCCAGCCGTCAATATCCATTTTTTCTTTAGAGGCATCGACCAGAAACTCTATCAAGTGCCTGTTGCCGGCTTTATAGCTGCCGTCTATCTTCGCACCCAGGCGGCGGCTGTCATATTTGCTCCATAATGTGTTAGCCTTCAGAGTATTTAAACCGCTTGTTGCTTCAAGTACCTTTTCCAAATTCTGCCAATCATCAATATAATAATCTTTATCCTGCTTTAAATAGTTGATACTCCAGCCCCATTCCAAATTACCGACAGTATCGCGTCGGCCTAAAAGCAATTCCTTCGCCGTTAACTCCTGATTACGAAAATAATACATATTAGGCTTGCCGTAAGGCATATTTACTGCCCAATCCTGATCCACAGTCCAAAGCGGGGCATAATTTTTATCAATAGGATGCGGTAGATGCCGTCTGATATTTTTCCAGGTAGCTTTGGCCAGCCAGTGATCATCCTGCCATTTGATAATGGCATCGGTGTTTTTATAATCATTAGCCTTACGCCAGCGTTCAGCACTTTCAAGTTTGTCTAATTGGTATTGATCGCTTTTATATAAATTTTCTTTGTAATTAGGATCAGCATATTTTGCATAAAAATTCTCCCATGCAAAATCCATCTCATCTTGTCCACCATAATCATCTGGATTCTGTGCCCAAAAAGCATTATAAATATCGCCGCCCTGGGCACATCTTGTTACCATTTCATCAATTGATGTAACACTACCACCGTTAGGTGATGACATTCCATAGCCAACATCTTCTGCAATTTGCTTATTTATTCTATCAGTGGTATTTTCCAAATCTTTATAATAATATTGCAAACGCTCTTTGTAGGTTCTGTCATTATCAAAATTCTTATATTTAAAATCGCCTTCACTCTGGTCGCGATTGATGCCAACCATCAAAGCGCCTCCGCCCAGAGGAGCGTCGATCTGTAAATTACCTTTATAGCCGCCGAAGGAGCTTTTGCCGAAGCTGGCCTGCACGTTAGCTTTAGTAGGTCGTTTGGTGACGACGTTGATAACGCCGCCCATAAAGGTACCGCCAAAACGTGCCGGTATATAGCCGCGGTAGACCTCGATCCGTTCGACATTATGTACAGGAATAGTAGAAATATCTGCCGCCGCGTCGCCGCCCAGATTAAACAGCACGCCGTCGACAAAAACACCGACCTGCGCCGCAGTAGAACCACGTACGCTGACTGTTGTATACTGCCCTTTACCGTTCAACTCACGTACATGTACGCCGGGAACCATTTTCAACAGATCGGGCAGGTCTTTCTGCTCGCCTTTGTAGTCATCGGGACGAATAACCGTTACCGTGCCAGGTGATAGCTTAGCTTCCCAATCAGGACGCTTCGCCTCAACCGTTACGCCTTCCAGGGTAAAATCCATGCCATCACCATCAGTTTCATCTGCCGCAGCTTGGACATCCTGCGTCACTGCTGTTTTAGCTTCGGCTTGCGCTGCATTGTTAGAAGGCTCTGCCGCCCATACCCTCGGCTGGTCCCCCCCTAATGTACAAACGCCCAAAGCAGCTAAAATGCCCGCTGTTATGGCAGCTTGCCGCAAGCTGTTTCTTTCATTTCTCATGCAAATCCATCCTCCCACTTTTGTAAAAAATAACGCCGCATTTTCTACCAGTCCATTCGGTGAAAGTGCAGCGTCTGTTTTTTTACAAAACAGCCTGTTCCGCTTTTCTGGTCGAAAATACTAAAATTTCCGCGCTGCTGGTTTCAGCGCATAATCATAGCGTCCGCAGAAATATTTGTCTGGCAAAACGCCAAACTTAAATATCTCTGCAAAATTTTCTCCCAGTCTGTCTACGCAGGCTGTTCAAAAGATAGAACCAGTCAGCACTCTGACTCAAGATCATCACTTCAACATCCCTTTGTGAAAGGACTGCAATGCTGAAGCTCCCTAATACAGTTGCGTGACAGCGCCGGATTCACACCGGACTTCCCTATAAAACCAAGGATCATTGATCCCACAAGTACCCAGTTCTAATTTTTCATTTTTGGTTTTCAATGAACATGTCATTTATCACTCCAGCACTTTTGACCGCAAGCATTGGTGCCGCCACCCCAGCGGCACCAATGCTCAAAGGTCTGAGTTGAGTGGAGTTTGCAGGCTATGACTGAACCTGCAGGAAATAAGAACTGCCCCTCTGCTAAAAGCAGAGGGGCAGAAAAACTTGCATAACAAGCGTATACCAGTTTTTCTAACTCTCTGTCGCTCGCAGTAGCTAGACTATCAGGCTGATTGCTGGCTTAGGGCTAAAACCCCTTACAGCGCCGGGAGCGCAGCGGAATTGCACCGCTTATCATGCGATTATTCGCACCTGATAACTATTACTATTTCTTTTTTGTGTTTAAATTATACAGCTTACTTTTGCATATGTCAATCTATTTTTATGAAAGTATACAGTATATTTTCAATTCACAAATCTCTTTTAAAGTAAAAATAATAAACGGTACAAAGCAACTTTGTACCGTTTATTATTTAATTATCAATTCCAAAAAATCCTATAAGGTCTTCTAGTTCCTCAAAGGATAATGGTTTAGGAATAGATAATTGGGTATTCTGGAAAATTTCAGTTGCCAAAGCAGCATATACCTGTGCTTGTTTTGACGTAGGATCCCATTCGATAACTGTTTTTCTATTTATTTCTGCCAGATTGACAATTTTATCACGTGGAATAAAAGCAACTATCCGCGTGTTTATTTTTTCAGCAAAAGTGCGAAGCAAATTTTCTTCGTTAGGTACATTACGTCCATTCCCAATTATTCCTGCCAGTTTTACCTCTCCTCGTCCTGCAAAACGTCTGATCCCTTTAGCGATATTGTTGGCTGCGTATAATGACATCAACTCGCCAGACGAAACAATATAGATATCTGTTGCATATCCTTCTCTGATTGGTACTGCGAAGCCTCCACATACAACATCACCTAGTACGTCGTATAGTATTATATCTTCGTCGGCTGCTGCATCAAGCTCCTGTAATTTTTCCAAAGCAACTATTATACCTCGTCCGGCGCAGCCAACTCCTGGTTCGGGGCCTCCGGCTTCAACGCATTTTATTCCGTTAAAACCATAGTGCACTATATCTTCCAAGTTTATTTCATCTTTTATCCGTACCATATCCAGCACAGTATTTTTGCAGATATGTCCTAAAAGCAATCTGGTTGAGTCGTTTTTAGGATCGCAACCTATCTGGCAAACTTTATGCCCAGCCGTGCTTAAAGCTGCCGAAACATTAGCGGCAGTTGTAGATTTGCCTATGCCACCTTTACCGTAAAATGCTATTTTTTTCATATTGACTCCTTTTTTAGATAAATGAATAATCTTAACTGCCTAAAAACTGTTTGCATAAAGTGTGTCCAACCTCGTATGCCTGCATATGTGGCACTGGGAACGCTGATTTTTTCGGCAGGCATGGCGCTGTTTATATAAATCGTCTGACTGATATTTCCTATTTCACTACGTTCTCTGTCTGTTCCGCAGAGTATCTGATATTCATTTTCATTAAGTTTGGGCAGGTCGCCGGCATATTGCCAGCGTTGATAATTACAATTTCTGTTTTCTTCATTGGGTCCATTTATGCGGACAAAACATTGTTCTACCATCGACAAATCCTTTTTTATTACTGCCGCCAGGCTATGGGCACAACTACTGCCAGCAGATATGACCATCCTTTTGAGTGACCAGCTGTTGTCAATATCACACAGGGCTGAGAAGCTGTCAAAAATATTTTCACGCGCTGCTGCTATCTCATACTCTAATGCTTCTATATTTGTTTCTATCTTCAATGCAGTTGCAATTTTTTTAAGCCAGTTTATGCTTGCAGTAAAGCCATACGGTATATCCGCGATAATATAGTCTTGCTTTAGATTGTTAAATAACCATTCTGCAACCGTTGCACCAAGTTCTTTGTTGATAACCACGTTTAGCGCTGCTTGTCCAATTTTTTGCAGTTCCTGCAGCTGCGTACCGTTTGTAAGCAGGCAAAGATTAACTTTTATACCGATACTGGTTAGCATACGGTGCAATTCAAGCATATCGCCTTCCCAGTTAGGATAGCAGGTACTAAAGCCGATAATATTGACTGTTGCCGCTTCGGGGATTGTCTGCTGCAATTTCATATCGGCTAATAGTGCTGTTAAAGCATTGCTCCAGCCCTGCCAATATTCGCCGCTTAATCCTCCTGCATCCAGTGCGATAACCGGACAATTTGCCGTTATGTTTTTACAAACTCCTTGTATATCATCGCCAATAAGGCTAAGCGAGCAGCTTGTAAGCACTGCTAAAAGTGATTTTTGCTGATCGGCGCAGGCTTCTTCTACAGCCAGCTGTAATTTATCACTGACTCCATACAAAAGATCTGGTTCCAAAACTTCTGAGCAAAAAAGTCTTTCTTCATATTCTTTTACGGCAGTTGCCAGTTCCCGCTCTGCTAAAACAGCACACCAACGCGGACAATTCATAATGACTTTACTGCCTGTAATACTTAAAATCGCTGATGCTGCCCCGGTCATTTGGCAGTATCCTTGACAGGGCTGCCATTTTTTTAGTTTTTCATTGTTTTTCATAAACCAGTTTCCTTTTGTCGTTTAAAGTTTTAGCCAGTTTTAGTAAAAAATTTTCAACCCCACTTCTGCCAATACGTCTAAATGTGATGCAATATTGTGGCAGTAAACATTTTTTAGGAGTAGTGGTCAGCAAAATATCTGCCGTAAGCTTTTGTAGCTCTGCTTCGGTATAAAATTCTGTCTGCACTTTTTCTTTAAGCGATTCATAATGGGCTTGTTGTTCCTGTTTGGTTAATTCTTCACAAAACACTATTCCCTGCAATTGCATTCCTGCTTCATCCAACATTTTTATTATTTCTAAAGGATCGAAATATCTTTGCGGCAGGCTTATAGCAAAAATATAGTTTTTATTTGAAATATGAGTAGTAATTTGTTGTAAAAATTTATTATAGCTTTGTTTTTCCAGTTCTGCTAGCTTTTCTGCCTCAGTTGTTCTGTTCAATACTGTTCCAATTGTTTGCAGCCATTCATAGACGGCATCCATAGTATTAGGTATTTTTAATTTTATATAGTCTATCTCCCTTTTTTCGGCAAACTGTTGAGCAAATTTTTCAACTTCTGCCAGAGTTTTGGGCAAAAAGCTTATAGCGGTAATTGCTGATACAAATGCCATATCTTTAAATTGTTCTAAAGACATGCCGCCAGGTGGGTAATATATTTTTGTAAAACCAAATAGTCCCAGCAGCCTGTTTATTTCCTGACTTTCTTTGCTTGGGCTAAAAATGCTGTGCATACCCACAACCGCTATACTTGCAGGATCTTTAGTGTTTTTTAGCAGTGGATCTACGAAGCGCTGGCATATGGCTTTAGTTACAGATAGCACTCCATCTACTGCTTTTTGGTTCATAAAGCCTGATCCTTCGACATACAAGACCGGCACTTCTGTTGTTTGTTCTACTTCCTGACAGATAGCTGCTACATCGTCTCCTATCACTCCGGCAGCGCAGCCAGCTGTTACTATAATGTATTCCGGTTTTTGTTCTGCCACAACGTCCAACAGACATTCTTTTAATATTTTTTCGCCGCCAAAAATAGCTTCTTTATCAGCCAGCCCCGTTACGAACAAATTACTACAATCATGTTCAGCATTTAATTTTTTTGGATTTTCTATTTTACGACGCATTTCCCAAAAAGCATTATAGGCAATATGCGAACAGGATTTAGGTGCATGAAAAACTACAGCAGCCTTAGGATTATAAGCTGCTGCTAAAAAAACACTCATTAAGTTGCAATGGACTACTTTTTTTCTTTCTGAATTTCTAATCATTTTTATGCTCCGTTTGGATTTTCATAAACTACTGCATGTAATAGCTCTATGCTTTTAGCTACATTATGCGAAAGACAGTTTACATAGCTTTGAGGAATTATTATTGCTTGACGTTTTTTGATTGCTGTTATACCAGCATAGGCAGGGTCACTATATATTTCTTCAAGTTGATCTTTGCTGTTTTGATAGGTGCCCCCTTGTGACCACGAACCTATCAGTAAAAATTCTGGATTTGTTTTCAGGACTTCTTCTTTACTGAGGATCCGACTTGTGCCTGTATATTCTTGTGCATCAGGGCGCGCTTGTTGATAGCAGTCTTCTATTCCTGCTGTGCTAAGAATATCGTTATATATACAACCAGCGCCTCCAATAGCTCCAAAGCGTAAAAACAGCAGGCCCGTTTTACGTTGTTTTTGCGGTATTGCGGCAACTTTTGTTTTAACAGCGTTTATTTTAATATTCATCGTCTTTATTAGTGTTTCTGCTTTTTCTTTTTCACCTACTGCCTCTCCAATGCTTTTTACCAAAGCCGGTATCCCATCAAGTCTTGAGATATATTTAAAGACATATACTTTTATCCCTGCATCTTCTAAACTGTTGATGTATTCTTTTTTGGCGGTATCGGCAACAAAGAGCAGGTCTGGTTTCAAGGCTATTACAGATTCAAGATTATTTTCTACAATACCCGGAACATCTTCCGCTTGTTTATAGCCCATTGATAGCCCAGGATCGTGCACCCATTTACTAAGCCCAACTATTTTTTGATGGTCGACGAGATCCAATAATATTTCGTCTGCATAGACAAAGCTGCTGGCAATGCGTTCGGGTTTTTTAGCAAAGGTAATTTTTTTGCCCCTGATATCATGCACTGTATAATTTTGGGTTGCTGATACAGTTTCGGTAATTTTAGCATTCTTACCGCAGCCGCTTATAGCCACGGATAGCAGCAGTAGTATGCACATTAAATATCTTATCATCATCGACCATCTCCTTTACTTAAAATGTACGTTCATAGGTAAGCATCCAGTTGCGTTCTTCAAGCAGGGCTCCTGATGTACCGCTGGATGAACCTGTTCTGATATCATCTCGATTGAGCAGATTATAAACCGTTAATTTTAAAGTGTCTTTATCAGTAAGTCTATGAGCAACATTCATATTGATGTCCAACATTGGTTTTGTACCATTGACACGCCCAGCCATATAGTTGGCAAAAATATTAGCAGAGGTTTTATCAAGTTGATAACCAATACCTGCATTCAGTCCGAATTTAAAATCGGTACGTTCCCATTGACCGCTGGTAATTGTTTTTTGCTGCGGATTTGCGTATGACATACCTAAATTATAGCTGAATTTTTTACTAAGTGCTTTTTCATAGCTTAATTCGACACCGGTATTGCGGTATTTTTCGGCATTTTTATAGATGTTTAACCCACTTGCAGAATCTTTGGCTCTATATATTCTGTCGTCTATATCCATATGGAAGATATTTAATTTTAACAAATCACTGTCGGTGAATTTCTTTTTCCAGCCCAGTTCATAGTTCCAGCCACTTTCTGCTTTTAAGTCAGGGTTCATTACCTGGGTTGCAGTACCCCATTGTTCATTTATATTAGGAGCACGCATTGATTTATTAATATTCAAATAAATATTTTCGTTTTCTCCAAGATTTTGTAAAATTTGGAACTGCGGACAAAATTTACTGCCTGATTCTTCTACATATGCTTCCCTAGCACCCAAAAACATTTTCGTTTTAGCACCTATTTGTGTTTCTGTCATAAAGAATACAGCACCACTATCACGTTTAGCGCTATCCGTGCCAACAGTATTTTTAGTATTTTCATTTTCATAATTAGCGCCGGCAGTTAAAGATACTTTACCAAGCTGCCATTTATTTTGGACATCAGCGCCTATATTACGTCCTTTTTGATGAGTAGTCGTATTATATTTCCAGTCTCTGCTGCGCATATAAACAGCTGCCGACAAATCATTATTGTTATAACGCATCTGGCCGAAGTGATATTGGATATCGCTGTGAAACCCTGGTGCATATTTGCCATTATTTATTCTGGAACAGTCTGATATTTTTTTGCTGTACATATATTGCAGCAGTAAATTATCAGTTATGTTGTATTGTAAATTTAAACTGTCTTTTTCAAGATTATCGCCCATATAAAAGCTTGTAGGATTTGATTGATAAACTTTACCACGATCTTTTGATTGCTGACGGCTATAACTGACCTGTAATTTATCAGTAGCAATATTAACTGCACCTTTAAACTTATTTTTATCACCCCAGCCTACTAATACTTTGTTTGCCCCTTGTTTTTTATTGGTGATGATATTGATTACTCCAGCGCTGGCATTAGACCCATATAATACTGCCGAACCACCTTTTACTACTTCTATCCTGTCAATAATATCAGTAGAAATAGATTCAAGATCATAGTTTCCGTCTTGATTGAGAGGAATGCCATTTACCAATATCGCAACGTTATCTTTAGATACGCCTCTAAATCCAATGTACGTATTACCTGTTGGCGAAGCAGTTAGAGTAAATCCAGGAATATTGCGTACTACTTCCATAACGTTGTTGGCGCCTAATTTTTCAATTTTTTTCTGGTCAAAAATTTCCGTTGCAGCAGGAATTTCAATATCACGTGTTTCATAACGAGTAGCAGTAACTAACACGGGATCTAATTCAAAGCTTTCAATATTATTTCGTGCTCCTTCAGCAACCGCCGTGCCCCCCCACAAGACAGAACTCAGAATAACTACGCTACTTACAATGTTGTTCTTTGATATTATTTTCATCATCAGCTCTAACTCCTTGCTATTTAATCTATAATACAGTAAAATCATATTAGTCACTAATATGCACATCTTTTCTTTTTGACGTTTTATTTAAATAGTTATAGTTACTGTATTATTTATTAAATGATAAAGTATATAATGCTTATAGTGTCAAGGTGGTTTTATGAAAAATACAGAAAAAAATTATTTCACTCCTGGAGAGCTTGCCAAGTTGACTGGTATTTCTAAGCAAATTCTTCTATATTATGATAAAAATAATATTTTCTCACCCAGCTTTGTTGACGATAATGGCTATCGTTATTATTCGTTATCCCAATATTTTTCTTTAGAGATATTGATAACAATGCGTAAATTAGACATTCCATTGCAGGATATTATGTTATATCTTAAAAATAAGAATCTTCATGATCTGAAAAAAATATATACTTCAAAATTACATGAATATCAAGATAAAATAAAACAGCTACAGCAGTACGAATCAGCTTTAACTAAACGATTGAGCCGGTTAGAAAAAATAGAAAGTATCCGGCTCAATCAGATAATGTTATCGGAACAAAGTGAAGAACTATATTATAAAAGTGCCGATATCCCATTATCAATAACCCCCAAAAAACGTATTTTAAAAATTGCTGAATATATGTTTCCTCACTTAAAGTCTAAACTATTGGAAGATTGTGTCATTGGCTTTCAGCTTAACAAAGACGAATTTATCCAATGTCAGAAATTATCCCAATATAATATTTTCGTACAAACTGCAGATATGAATACAAACAAAGATACAGATATTCTAAAAAAAGAAAGTGGTCTTTACCTTTCTCTATATTGCAATTGTCATTACGGTCTTATTGATGATGATATCAAATTAAACATTAAAAACTTCATTAACATCAATAAACTTAGTATTTGCAGCGATGTTTTTGTATTTCCTATTAGAAATTATTGGTCTGCTACAACAAATTCAGAAGAAATATCACAAATATGTATACAGGTAGAATATATGAAAGACAGTGTACAATAGTTGTACACTGTCTTTATTCAACTTTTAAGAAAACACTAAACAGCACTTTTTATTATGCTACTTAGAGTTTTCTATTTTTATTGATTTTATAGCATCTAAAATTACATCATTTTTTAAATTTTTACTATCTTTACTATCATATAATTAATTACTTTAGCATTTACACATCAATTGTCACTATAAAAGGTTCTGGTATAGGTTATTTTCCAGTTATATGGTAAATCAAGGTTGCCATATCTGTTGGAATAGTTATCCTTGTCAAGCAGGTTATTCATCGTCAGGGTTATGTTATCATTCTTAGTCAAATCATACGAGGTATTCCAGGTCAGTCGGCTTCTTGACGGTACGTCATGCCCGCCGTAATATTCACGGTCACCCAAATATTTATAGGTAAGACCGCTTGTCAGCTTGCTGATAGAATAAAACACCGAAGCAGATGCATCTATCCTGCCGTCATCCTGCACCCATTTTGGGTTGGCGGCTGATGGATCTTTTACCTCGGGATTGCCATAGCCAATCCCTAAGGAATAGCGCCATTTATCATTTACATTATGGGTAAATTCTGCTTCGATACCAGTGTTTCTAAAGTCGCCTTTAGTGTTTCTAAAGTCGCCTTTGTTGATGGCGTACTGTTCACCGGTACCGGGGTCTTTATCACTCCAGCCTATTTTATTTTCAAAATCCATATGGAAGACTGCAAGCTTGATACTTTTGTTGTCGTAGATTTTTTTGATACCTGTTTCATAGGTCCAGCCTTCTTCAGGCTTTAATGTACCGGCAGCGGCTTTTTTGCCATAGTACGAATCTACTGTTGGCATTTGGAAGGCTTTGCCGATGTTTTATACCACGAGGTAGTATCGTTTATTTTATATAGGGTTTGGAACTGCGGGTTCAGTATATTTTCGCTTTTTACCGGGTCGTCGATTATTTCGCCGCGTAACCCCAGGGTAGCGCTGAATTTATCGCTGAACACGTTGTTATACGAAAGGTAGATGGCATTACTGGTTCTATGAGCTTTATTGGCTTTGGTGACCAGATTTTCATAGTTTTCACGCCTTAGGCTATAGCCGGTTATGAGGGTGTTTTTACCCAGGTTCCAAGTCTTTTGCACGTCGCCGATATAGCTTGATAAATCGGCTGATGAGCTTACAGGACCCGGTGTTGCTGCGGCAAAGTCGTAGCCTTCAGTACGGCGGTAGTTATAACCTACTAGGGCTTTGATGCCGTTATATTTACCATTGTAGGTCAGTCCTGTAGTAATACGTTTATCGTCATAACGATAATTATATTTTTTATAGACTGAGCCTACTTTTTTGGCATCATTATTACTGCCACGAGTAATATTGCCGTCCTGATAGATAAAAGTAAAACCGATCTCATCTGTCAGCGCGGCAGAGATCCCTGCTCTGTTTTTCTGCCCTTTGCCCACCCACCAGTCGGTAGACGAGCCTTCCGGATAAGCATTGCTGTTGGTAAGCTTGTTAGAATATTCTTTAGATGCGGTTACGATAAGTTTTTCGCCCGCATAGGTAACGCCGTAATCTTTATAATGGTTGCCTACAGTGCCTTTTACTTTGACCTGAGTTTTGCCTCCTGGACGTTTGGTGATGACGTTTACTACGCCGCCCATAGCTTCACTTCCGTACAGGGTTCCGGCAGCACCTTTAATGATTTCTATTTGCTGCACCATATCTATGGGTATACCGTCTAAGGAATTATAGTTTTTCAGGTTCATGGGGATACCGTTTACCATGACCAGGGTACCACGGTCGTAGCCGCGAATAACGGTACGGCCCGAACTGAAACCAAAATCTTGACCGGCATCGCCGTAACCAGTGCTTGTTAATCCTACTTGATGCTCTATTGCATCAAAAACGTTCTTATAGCCGGCTTCTTTAATATTTTGTTCGGTAATGATATTAGTAGTTGCCAGTATGTCCAGGTCTCTGGTTTCTGTTCTTTGGGCAGTTACGATCATCGGATCGAGCGTAAAAGCCTGATTTGGATCTTCAGCATATGCTGTAGTGCCCCTCCAGATGACAGTGGTAGTTAGAAGCGCCACTAATCCCCCAAAAATAAAAATACCTTCTGCGCTAATGCTCATGTACGGTAAGGAAGCAAGCAACCGAAAACAAGAGATAGACCGCCAGCACTACACTATTCCGAACCAAAGACCAAAAGATAAGCATTGTGGGAAAATCTAAACTTTTGGATTTTCCTACAATGCCGACTACGGCGGAATCCTTCCCACTCCTTATATCTTTATTTCCGTATACATTGAATTTGTATTTAGTAAATGCTATAATGTCCCTATTCAAATTATAAATGTGTTGAATTAGTTACATGTACATATTTTTTGTGCCGCATAAATACCCTGTTGAGGTTGTCGTTCTTTGTCCAGATGTGGAAACAATAAAAGGAAGGGAACGATACAGGGAGAAAACAGGCTATTCCGGCTTTACGGTTGAAACCTTATACGATACATTTATGCAGACAACACCACGGATCGGCTTTTGGCTGGACAATTCCAACCAAACACCACAGCAGACAGCAGAAACCATTCTGAACGCCAGAAAGTCGGTATGATTGTTACATATAAGGGGAAGAAAAATTTCTTTTAGGTACTTTCTTTCCTAAAACTAATGTGATATAATAGCATCATTCCAAAAAAGGAGTAAAAAATATGCGGCAAGGTATTCTTAAATAAAACTATAATCAAATAGTGGGAACAAAGGATTATGATAGTCCCTTTTGTGGGGGCTTGGTTTTTTGTACCCAATTTAAGAATACTTTTGCCTTATCAATTTTGACATATCCGAAAAACAGCAATCACAAACAGGTGTATGCTGTATATGTGTATGTCCGCAAATTATAATCCCCAGTGGTAAAAGTATTTTACTGCTGGGGATTTTTATGCCCTTTTGGGGCTGTAAAAGGAGGACAATCACATGAAAATAATCAATATTGGAATTCTCGCCCATGTAGACGCAGGAAAAACAACATTGACGGAAAGCCTGCTGTACACCAGTGGAGCGATTGCGGAACAAGGAAACGTGGATAAAGGAACTACAAGAACAGACACTATGATTTTGGAACGGCAGCGCGGAATTACCATTCAGACAGCGGTTACTTCTTTTTGCTGGAATGATTATAAAATCAATATCGTGGACACTCCCGGTCATATGGATTTTTTAACCGAAGCATACCGCTCTTTATCTGTCCTTGACGGAGCTGTTTTAGTCATTTCGGCAAAAGACGGCGTACAGGCACAAACCCGTATATTATTCCATGCGCTTCAGAAAATGGACATTCCGACAATTATCTTTATAAATAAGATAGACCAAAATGGGATCGACCTGCGGCGTGTTTACCAAAGCATTAAAGATAAACTTACCAGTGATATGATTGTCATGCAGGAGGTTTCCCTGTCGCCAAAGATAACCATGACCGATATTTCTGATTTGGACAAATGGGATATGATTATTTCCGGAAGCGATGAACTATTAGAACGATATGTTGCAGAGGATTCTTTGGATATACAGGAATTACAATATGAAAAGTGCAAAAGAACCAGATGCTGCTCTTTGTTTCCTGTTTATCATGGGAGTGCAAAAGACAATTTAGGAACAGAAAAACTGATTGAAGCGATTACAGAAACTTTCATTACAGAAACAGACGATATTCAGTCTGAATTATGTGGATATGTTTTTAAGGTTGAGTATACAGAGCGGAAAAAACGGCTTTCTTATTTACGCCTGTATCATGGGACGCTCCATTTACGGGATACCCTGCTGCTGTCAAAAAAGGAAAAAATAAAGATTACAGAAATGTGTATTCCGTCAAATGGTGAAATCGTCCCGGTTGACCATGCCTGTCCGGGAGAAATTGTTATTTTAGCTGATGATACTTTGAAACTGAACGACATTCTGGGAAATGAAAAACTCCTGCCTCACAAAACACGGATTGATAATCCCATGCCATTACTTCGGACAACGGTAGAGCCGCAAAAGCCGGAGCAAAGGGAAGCCCTGTTAAATGCCCTCACAGAGATTGCTGATACAGACCCTCTTTTGCATTTTGACATTGATACTGTTACACATGAGATTATATTATCTTTTTTGGGAAAAGTACAGTTAGAAGTTATTTGTTCGCTATTAGAAGAAAAATATCATGTGGGCGTGGCTATGAAAGAGCCTTCGGTTATTTATCTGGAAAGACCGCAAAAAAAAGCGAGCTACACGATTCATATTGAAGTGCCGCCGAATCCGTTTTGGGCATCTATTGGTTTGACTGTAACACCGCTTCCTGTTGGAAGCGGAACACAATATAAAAGCGAGGTATCTCTCGGCTATTTAAACCAAAGTTTTCAAAATGCCGTCATGGAGGGTGTGCGTTATGGAATGGAGCAGGGCTTATATGGCTGGGGAGTGACAGACTGCCAAATTTGTTTTGATTATGGAGTTTATTACAGCCCGGTCAGCACCCCCGCTGATTTTCGTTTTCTTGCGCCTGTCGTGTTGGAGCAGGCATTGAAAAAAGCAGGAACACAACTGTTGGAACCATACCTTTCCTTTACCCTTTTTGCACCGCAGGAATATCTTTCACGGGCTTATAATGACGCACCAAAGTATTGCGCAATCATTGAATCAACCAGACTTGAAAAAGATGAAGTTATTTTTAAGGGGGAAATCCCTGCCCGTTGTATTGGTGAATATAGAAATGATTTGAATTTTTATACAAATGGAAGAAGTGTCTGCATTACAGAATTAAAAGGGTATCAGGAAACTTCCGGCGAGCCTGTGTTTCAGCCACGCCGCCCGAACAGCCGTTTAGACAAGATCCGGCATATGTTTCAGAAGATAATGTAACATCTTGCGCAATGCAAACGTTCATTGCTGGCTATTGCGAAATATCATTGATAAAATCAGCATCAGAGAGGAGGAACCATTTTGAACCAGAAACAGACGGATATTACAACAGGAAAGCAAATACGTCATCTGCGAACACAATCGGGAATGACACAGGAAGAACTGGCTGGGAAATTGAATGTTACCCGGCAGGCGCTATCGAATTGGGAGAGAGATGTTAATGAACCCGATTTAAATACGTTGAAAAAAATTTGTTTTCTTTTTGGAGTCCACATGGACGATTTTGCGAAGGAGGTAATAACAAAAATGGAAACATGTGAAAAAAAGAGAAACGACAATTTAATAAGTATGATATGGCAATTGGACTTTTTTATGGTGTCGGGATATTTCTTGGCATTGGTATTTTCTTTGTTGGCGGTTTTATGACAATGTCGGGTGCAGGGTGGGGAGCATCACTATTTGGCGGTGGCTGTTTTTCTCTTGTATTTGGCTTGATATGCCATGCAGTTATTACATTGAGAAGAAATGACAAATGATGACATATCCTGCTTTCTAGTCTTTTCGGTCATATCGCGTAAAAAAGCCGCTGCTTTTGGCTTTCCAATAGCGGCGGCAAAGGGAAATATCCTTTGAATACCTTACAGAAGAAAAGTTTTGCAGCATTATAAAAATAAAAGCCTATACCATTTTGGAAAGAAAAGATACATAATCGTCAAGACGGCAACAATCAGAAGTTATGGAGGGTAACAATG
>OOAW01000114.1_pt1 | contig 86466 bp, 72 predicted proteins | sample 1671861 | NCBI WGS metagenome assembly OOAW01 (sample SAMN06348200, study PRJEB24527) | human gut metagenome | reverse complement strand
AATTGAATTTCAATTATTTCAAAGAACTTCTATGATTTTTTAGTGGACACTAATGAATTAATAACTGTTAGCTTTCGCTCTTATAACATCTGCTTGTTGGTCATGTCCTGAACGGATCAATTATTTCACATTCACACCTTCGTGCGCAATGACCAAAGTCTCGATGGAGGTCGTGTTACCATCGGGCTTGAAATCTTCTACGGTAAGCTTTTGGGGCCATGCGTTCACCGCCTCCCAGGTCTTTACTGGGCTGCCCGATTCGTCCAGCAGGCTGACCGTTACCACTTCGCGCTGGATGGTGTTCAGTTTCACCTTATTGATCCAGTCCCATAGTTTTTTGTCATCTTTGAAGATACCTTTCTTGATGGTCAGATCACCCGCTTTTCTCAGTCCCGGCATTTTCAGTTTAGTGAACACCAGACTGTCGCCTGCGCGATAAGTGATTTCCTCGTATTCCGTTTCCAGACCCGACACTTCGCTGCAGGAAATATCTCCTACGTTCGAGATAGATACTTTGAAATAAAAACTCGGCAAAGGCCATGCTTGTGTGCTTGCACTTTGTGCTGATTCATTCTCTGCCATACTATTTTAGTTTATCATTTAATTGTCTGTTTTTATCAGCTTTTCTGCATCTGTTGCTGGAACGTGATTTCGATGAATTCTGCCGGACGGCTGATTGCCACCAGTACGGTGACGCAATAGTACGTAAGCATTCGGTGAACTACAAGCCCATACAAAAAAAATCGCCACGCTACCCTCCGTATAGAGTAGCGTGGCGATTCCCGTTTACTTCCCCGCAGCAAAATCCTTGATGCGCTGCTCCTCACTCAGTACTACGCTACTACCGATAGATTCTGTTCTGCCGATCATCAGTAATATGCAAGTTGATATATTCGTCGACAATCAACCATTAGACTTACAATGTTTTTGCGAAGTCCTTCAAATTAATTATGGCAACTGATGGGAAAGATATATTTTTAAGTTCATTGAAATGGTGATCCTCCGTCACGATATATTCCGCATTGGCTGTTATGGCACAGTCTACGAACTTATTGTCATCCTGGTCTGCTGTAATTAGATGAAAACGGTAGTGAGGAGTTAATTTCTTTACATTTTCACGAGTAAGAATCGTGTAGATAATCGTTTCGGCTACATACTTATTAATGTTGCGAGTCATGACTTCCAGATACTCTTCTACGATTTCATTGCTTATACATAACGTATAGTCTCCATTCAAGAATGATTGCCACACTTTATGGCAGTCATTCTTCGCTGAAATTGCAATAATCAGTGAGTTTGTATCCAATACAATGTTTCTCATATTCATTTATAGGGAGTACGTTCATGTAGTTGGTAGAATTTATCGACTTTTTCCTCATTTAATTCTCCATTCTCCCACAAACGGTCAATTTCTTTTTGCGCTTGCTTGGCGAAATAGTCAGAAATAGCCTTTTTAAGTTCTGCTAATGCTTCAGGACTATCCACAAACGACATCATTTCAAGCACTTGCAATTGAGCCGGATTAAAAACTGTAGTATTCATATATTTGGATTTGGTTCTAATACAAAAGAACAAATTTTTGTCTTTATTTCCTAATGAATAAGATAAAAGGATTAAAAAAACAATGGAGAATCAAAATCTTTCAGTAGCAGGAATCGTGGCGATTCCCGTTTACTTCCCCGCAGCAAAGTCCTTGATGCGCTGCTCCTCACTCAGGCGGCACACCAGCAGACGTCCGTCTTTCTCCGCTACGATGTAGCCCTCCAGACCCTCCAGCACCACCTGTCTGTGCTCCGCCGCATGCACCACACAGTTCCGGCAGTTGTACATATCCACCCGGCCGCCTACCTTGGCATTGCCCGCTTCATCCTGCGGAAGCAAGGTGCGCAGCGAACCCCAGCTACCCAGGTCGCTCCATCCGAACTCCGCCGGCAGCACAAAGATATCCTCCGCCTTCTCCATCACCGCATAGTCGATGGAAATCTTCTCGCAAGTAGGGAAGAGCCGCTTCAGCTCCTCCGCCTCTTTGTCCGTAAACAAGGCAGGCTCCAGCTCGTCCATCACTCCGGCAATCTGCGGCGCATACCTGCGTATGGCATTCGTAATCGTGTCCGCGTTCCACACAAAAATCCCCGCATTCCAGAAATAATTCCCCGCAGCCAGATACCCCTTTGCCGTTTCCACGTCCGGTTTCTCCCTGAACGCTTCCACCTTGCAGATACCCTTTGCGTCCGCTTCCCCCTGAGCAGCAATATACCCGTAGCCCGTTTCCGGTCGGGTAGGCATCATCCCTAAGGTCACGATAGCCTGCGAGTCCGCCGTCTTCTCCAGTGCCACGGCAATGCAGCGCGCAAACTCCGCCGTATCAATCACCAGCGCATCCGAAGGCGTCACCACGATGTTCGCCTGCGGAAACTCCTTTCGGATCTTCCAGCACGCATACGCGATACACGGTGCCGTATTCCTCGCCTCCGGTTCCGCCAGAATATGCTGAGCCGGAATCTGCGGAAGCTGTTCCTTTACTATGTCGACATACCTTTCCGATGTCACCACCCAGAAATTCTCTTTCGGGCAGATATCCTTGAAACGCTCCACCGTGAGCTGAATCAGCGATTTTCCTACCCCCATCACGTCGATAAACTGTTTGGGACGTTCGGATGTGCTCATGGGCCAGAAACGGCTTCCTATGCCGCCTGCCATGATAACTATATGATTTTGCATGCTGGTTTTTGTCTTTTTTAATCCCTGCGGAAAATATTGTGTTAGTTATTTTATCGAATTATTTAATAAATGGATTTTTATATATTCCTAATAGTTGTTGCCCAAAATAGTAGAAGAATTTCATATCATCAATGAAATAGCGCTTAAATAAGCGCTTAGGCTCTTTTAAACAACGGTATAACCATTCCATTCCTATCTTTTGCCAAAATATTGGTGCGCGTTTTAAAGTACCGGCTTCAAAATCGATAGTAGCTCCTAAGCCCATAAATATATCTACTTTGGGCATACGATTACGGTATTTCATAATCCATTTCTCTTGTTTGGGTGCACCTACACCAACTAATAGAACATTAGCTCCACTTTCGTTTACTATGCGAATCAACTCTTCGCATTCTTCCGTTTTTTTTTCAAAACCATAAGAAGGGGAGTGTGCACCTACTACAATATTCCTTCCTACTTTTTGGTTTATTCTTTCCATAGCTTTTGCTGCTATTCCTTCTGCTGCTCCTAACAAAAATATTTTGCAGTTAGGATCGTTTTTGTGATATTCATAAAACGCTGTAAAGAAACTAGAACCGGGAATTGCTTCTGGTAAAGGATTCTTCAAAAGTTTAGAAAGTAAATATAAAATTTTACTATCGCATATTACCCATTCTGCTTGTTGATATACGTCATAAAATTCTTTATCTTTTTGAAGTTTAATCAAATGATCTACGTTGGGAGTGATTAGGACTCCTTTCTTTAAGTCTTCTAATAATTTTGTTTGAGTTATTATTTGAATGTGTGTATTTAAAAATATTGTTGTTTTCATTATAATAGTGATTGATATGTGTGAATCAAATCAGTAAATACTTTTTGAGGGAAGAAATTCTGAACGGTTTGATAAGCTTTTTCACCATGTATTTTAATATTTTCTGGATGTTCGATGTAATATTTTATAGCTTCAGATATTTCTTTTTTATTTCCAGGTTGTACTAAAATTCCATTTTCGTGTGTCTTGATGATTTCAGGAATTCCGCCAACAGGAGTTGATATTATCGGATGTTTATAGCTCATTGCTTCAAGAATTGCTATTGGAAGTCCTTCATTGAAGGAAGGTAATATATATACATCTTCCCAATTAAGGCATTCTGTTTTTTTATTTCCAGAAATCCAGCCTTCATAGCTGACAAATTCTTCCAATTGATGTTCTTTTATGAATGTTTTTATATCTCCGTCTACTTCATTGCCACCTATTCTTAGCAATAATTTGTTTTTAAAGTATTCTTTATTGTCACTTATTGCCTGTAATAAATCGAAGCCTCCTTTGCGTATGCTTATTTCTCCCATAAACATAAGATGTAATTTATTGTCTTTCCGCGGCATATTTTTAATGTTCGGAGGGGGTACAATATTGTTCAAAATATGAATTTTATTTTTATCTACTCCTATCGAACTAAAATATTCTTTCCATGATTCTGATAAAACAATTAAACAATCACATTTATTTAAAGTTTGACTTATATTAGTCTTATCATTGCTGTTTTGATAAAATTCTACAAAATCAGCAGCATGTTCGTGAAGAATGATTTTCTTTTTTAGTTTTTTAGCTAAATTGATAAATATTTTACAACGATAAAAAGATGCATTAGCTGCACCGTGAATGTGTATGATTTTAATATTTCTGTCTAAAATACATTTTAGGCACATTCTAGTGATAGCTTGTAATGCATATCCTGATTTAATTAGCTTATTTCCTAATTTCCATGTAGGAATGAACTGCATATTTTCTATGTACTTATCATATGAAACAAGTACAGCTGTCATTCCTCCTTTGGTTTTCATTGAAACTCCTAAAAATAGAATATGCTTAGAGAGTTCCCGAAGAATTAGTTTTTCCATTGTTGTTAATAAGAATGATATTCTTTTTTTGCGTGAACTTTAAGAAATCCTTAGTTTCAGGACTGTCTTTTTTATATGGTATACAATAACCATTATTCTTACTTGACCATGAACTCCAAAACATAACGTAGGAGATTTTTACCTTTGGAGCTGTTATCACTTTATATAAATATTCAGTAAACCAGTTTGATATATTTAGACCGTAACATCCTGTTTCGGTTAAAGCTACAATTTTATTGTATTTATTACCGTATTCAGTAAGTTGTTGTAGTTGATTGATACATTTTGCTATTCCTTCTTCTGATTTGATGTGATAATTATCTAACCCTAAGATATCTACATAATTATTTCCTGGATATCTATCCATATATCTATCATTGGGACTTAAAGTATTCCAATTGTAATCGGGAGAATAAGCTATTAATATTTTATTGGGGCATCTAGATTTTATTAATTGGGTAGTATAGATGAATAGTTCTTTATACTCATCTTTTGTGCAGTAATCATATCCCCACCAAAATGCATTGTGTGAGCCTTCATGGAACAATCTTAATATTATGGGAATTGCATTTCCTTTTTTGTCTTTTAAGTCTGATATAATTTCAATGACTTTTTCTATTTGTGTATCATACCACTTTTTTACGGTAATATTGTTAGGTAGTTTAACAGAATCATGGAGAATTTCTTGTACTACATTGCGGTGCTCCAGAGATTTATATCTATAGGGAGACCCTTTCTTTCCCTCGTAGAACCACCAAGGGTTTTCCATGTGATAACTAATGCTGATAACTCCGTGTGTAAGATTATAATATGATTTTATGCAATTTTTGAAATTCTCTATGTACTTGGGATGGTGGCGGTTAATGGCATCCTCTCCTAAATCCATGCCTAGCAATGCTGGATATTTTTGCGTTATTCGATAGATGTCACTATGAATCAAATTTTGTATGGTATCAGTTTGAAACTGATATGACCATGTTTCTGAGTTTTCTCGTACTCCAAGACATAAATCGTTTTCTCTTCCAATTAAACATCCTTTTTTGTGATTAAAAAAAATATCTTTTTCTTTGGCTGTTATACAGCTAAAAGATAATAAGTAACTGATTAATAGAAGTAAATATTTCATTTAAGAGATTTTGATATACCATGAAATTATTTTGAAAACGAAGTTACGACCTATTTTGTTAAATATGTAACTTAATATTTTCATAGTTTTGCTTCCAATTGGATATAGATAAGTAATATTGTATTTTGTCAGAATTGCTTGTATATAAGAAAGATCCATTGGGCTTTTTCCAAGAATACATCCTCGAATTGCCAACAAAATAAATGAAGAATAACACCGTTGATAAAAGATTTCTAATTCCTTAGATTCTTTTGATAAGGAGAAAGCTGTTAATGCATTATGACATATATCTTTTATCTTTTGTGAATTTAAAGTGTTTACAATGCTATTAGTCCTACTTAGATAATAGTAGCAATTTTGGTTATATAATTGGATTCTTTTTATATTAGGGAGGCTACGGAATGCGAAATCTGAATCCTCATAGAACATTTTTGTAGTAAAGGTTAGTTCTTTATCTTCAAGAAAATTTCTTCTGTAGATAAAGGACCAAGCATAGAGATATATACCTAATACATTTTTCATGAAACTTTTCCCATCAAAAATTTTGTTTGAGATTTGGTTAATGGTTTGATCATAGTGAGGTATAATTTTTCCATTTTCTGAAATATTTCTCCATTGAATCCACAGACAATCTAAATCGTTTTGCTTTAATTGCTTATATATATTGGAAAGTATACAAGGTTCTATGTAATCGTCAGAGTCAATAAACCAAATATATTCTCCTTGAGCACTTTTAAGTCCAGTATTTCGGGCACCGCTCAATCCTTGATTTTCTTGTTCTATGATTTTTATACATGGATTGTTTTTCGCAAAATTCTTGGCAATTGATATAGAATTATCGGGGGATCCATCAATTACGATAATAATCTCGTACTCATTTTGAGAAATATCCTGTATTAAGCAGCTTTTTATGCACTTTTCAAGATATTTCTCTACGTTATATACCGGAAGTATTAAAGAAAATTTCATAATCATTGTTTCAAGATAAGTGTATCAATATCATTAAGCCATGTATCATAAAAATTTTTATTCTTACCGTAAGAATTATTTATAAGAATGATTTTTTTATTTAATAGTATGGATAAAATACAACCATGCAATCTCGTTGTTTCAATAATCTTATATGGAGATATAAATTCTACTCCTTCTTTGATCATTGCTTTACAAAATATGTTTTGAGCGTATATATCCCATATTTTATTATTTAATTTGCTTATGAATGGAATTCTTGCATCAGAAACCTTTTTCAAAATTTTATTTATAAAAGTTGTTTTTCTGAAGGATTGTTCAAATACAGGCCAGTCACTTATATCACCGTCTAATGCAATCTGAGAAGCTTGTGATTTATTTTTTTCACAATCATTTCGGTCTATGATAAGTTTATTTTTCTTTTCTGGCAATATGAACGGATTTAATAGTTCATCATTAATGCAAAAGGCCATATCTGGTAGTAGTAAAGTTTTGTCCTGAAAAGAAGGTAATAAGTTCTTATATACTTCTTTGTCACGGGCACATATATATAAATCTTTATGACCTAATAGTTTTTTGAAATCTTCTTGCTCTATTTTTTTATCCTGATAGAAGATTGTTTGCGGTAATATAATAATACGATTATCAGGATAATGTTCAATAACCCTTAATAAGAACTCTACATGTTCATGGTAAATATCTCCAAGATTGCCACCTCCATTAAACAATATTGTCACATTATTATCTATGGTAGGAAAGGAACAGGTTTCATAGGATGCTGTATATATGCAGTTTATGTCATTCTCTTTAATAAAGCTTTTTGTTCCTTCCCAAATTAAAACGTCTCCTATGTTATGGTAATATGGGGCATCAAGAAATATACATGTTTTGTTAATTAGGGGAACTAACGTAGCAAATATTTTTTCTCTAAGAAATATATTTTTTTCTTTATTTGTCATATTAAATTAATTTGTAGAGTATATCAGTAAACATCCAATTTTAGGGTATTTATGCATTAAATATCTTGTCTGTTCTCTCTTTTTTAATATTACGTATAAGTTTGTTTACTATTGATAGGAGTGATAATTTACTATGCGTTAGACAATATACTATAAAAATTGGTTTATATAAAGAATTTGTGATGTGTCTGTATAAATATATACTTTTCCACTTGATAAATTCTTTATATACTTTATGTGATAGCATTAATGGTAGAATTAAATTCAATTCTTTATCTAGAAGAAATATATTCTTCCATGATGGCTTTTTGTTAAGGTTATCAATTAGTGTAACATTAAAGTTTATATTAATTTGCCTTTTAATCCATTCGACTTGTCTTTTTCTAAAAAGTTTACTTCTTTCATCACTATGTGTTAGGTTTATACCTTCATTATTGATTCTGTAAAGTAAAAGAGGTCGGGGCAGTACATAGATTTTATGTCCATCTGCTAAAATTCTATTCCAACAATCATGGTCTTCAAAATGTGTGACTAGTCCAGTATCTTCGTATTGGTATTTTTTTAATATATCAGCCTTGAGCATGATACCGGGATGGGTTACGATATTTTCTAAAAGTAAGATATAAGGTAGAACCTCAGATGAGTATCGGTTATTCCCTTTTCTATATGTTCTTCCATCATTATCCATATTGTAAACAGAGGGAGCTACTATAGAATACTCCGGGTGTGTTTCAAAGAAGGTATAACATTCCTCAAGCATAGTAGGTAATGCAATATCGTCTGCATCCATACGAGCGATATATTTCCCTTTTGCTAGCTCTATTCCTTTGTTTAGGGTTTTTATTAGCTTTAAGTTCTTTTCATTTTTAATATATTTGATACGTGAGTCAGTATATGATAAAATAATTTTCTCTGTATTATCTGTACTCCCATCATTCAATATAATAAACTCAAAGTCTTTAAAACTTTGCTGTAGGATACTTTCGATTGCTGGTGCTAGATATTTTTCTGCATTGTATGCAGGTAGAATTATACTTATTTGAGGATTCATAGAAGTCTTTTTAGTTATTTGAAAGAGAAATTACCAATCATGATGTATAGAAAAAACATTTTATATTTAATGAGAGTTTTGAGTATCTTTTTCTTTAATGTTTTTGGCATAAAATATTTACTATATTCATTGTAATCTGTTTCTGGTATATTTTTTAAATATGTAATTTGCTCTTTCAATGGAAGTTTATTTCTATTTTTGTATGTACATTGCAGACACCGATTAAATGTTTCACTTATTCTATTTTCCCATACTATTTTTAAAGGATCTGGATAAATATTACCAAATCTGTTAATAAATGACAATAATTCTTTTTTCCATGTTTTATAGCATTCCCATTCAGAATTGAAAGAATAATATTTTGAGGAAAGTGAGCCTTCTGTTTCGTTTACATTGTAGTCTAATGTATTAATTATAATCGCAGATGATATACAATTCAGATATTGTGCCATAAATATACCGTCTTCTCCCATGTGAATTCCTAATGGATAACGTATCTTGTTTTGATTGATAATATGGGAGTTAAATAATTTGGAGTATGGAACAGATAAATTGAATATATGATAGTCAAAAAAATATCTTACCATGTTTTCCCTACTCAGGTTGATATTTTCTAGTTGCATCATAGGTGGTTTGTTGCAGTGGTGATAATTGGATATGACGATACAATCGTTAGATTTGACTTCTTTTATTAGATTCTCAAGGTAAGATTTCGTTATATAATCATCTGAATCAACAAACGCTATCCATTCTCCTATTGCTTTATCTAATCCTAAATTCCTTGCAGAGCTAACTCCACCATTTTGTTTATGAAAAACCTTAATGCGCTGATCTATTTTAGCGTATTCATCACAAATTTTCCCTGAATTATCTGTACTACCATCATTAACTAGTAATAGCTCAAAATTTGTATATGCTTGTAATAGTATGCTATCAATACATCGACGAATATATTTTTCAACATTGTATACAGGTACAATTACTGAAATTTTGGGAATATTTGCTTGTATTATAGTTTCCATATTTGATTTAGATTTTTTTGATTCATGTATTCAACACTTCTATCAATAAATACTCTTGTTATTATAAGCCTACATTTATCTATTAATATGCATATAATGAATAGTATGATAAGTATGAGAATATAGGTCGGAAAATACAGTTCTTTAACTGGAATATATGTGTAATACATATTAGTCCATGTTTTCAAATATTCTCTCATAATATGATTATCTGTTATTAGATAAACTGCTAGAGTAGAGGTTGAGATGCTATTGATTGTTTTATTAGTCCATGTTGACTTCCATTTTATAATTAGGGAAAGAACTGCTGCTGCTAACATTACATTTAGGGGATTACAGTAATCTGTTGGTCTAAATATAGATTGGAGAGAGTATATTTTGCAGAACACATGAAGTAGAAGTTTGAAACATATTAAGAAGAATGTGAATCCTATTATTTTATTTGTTTTAAATTGTGCACTATGATAATAAATGTATCTTCCAATTATATATAAGCAAATAAAATTACTTAAATCATACCCATAATGATAAATAGTATCTACTTTTTGTATGTAAGAGAAATAAAAATTAACACTACATACTATAAACAGTAAAAGTTTCCAGGATTTATTAATATTGCATTTATCAATTAGGACATTTAGCAGTGGGGATATAAATAATAGTAGCGTGTATATTTTTATAAACCACCAATCTCCATGCGTTATCGGGAATAATAGAGAAAATATATCTGTGCTCTCATCAGGAATCATTATTGTTGTATATGTAAATAATATTATTGTATAAAATAATACTGTGGTATATAGTGTAAAAATAGATTTGAATCTCATTTTTAACCCAAAATATCCAGAGATTAAAACGAATATATCTACATGGATATTTATAAGTGGCCTTAATATACTTACAATAATCTTAAATGGATATTGTGGAAGATTTATTTCATAATGCCCCCATGCATGCCATAAGAGAATCATAAACATAGCTACTATTCTGAGAACTTCTATGTTGGATTGCCTAATGTCTTGATTACTCATTGGATGTTATATTATATTATTTATGATTTTTTGATAATATGAATTGACTAAATATTCTTTGTTTTTTAGTTTCCAGGTAATTTTAAAAATATGAGTATTTTGCTTGATTCTTTCAAATTCTGTTGGATTATAAACCTGATTTAAATTCTGTAAAAGATAATAAAGTGAAGGATTTGATGGTGGAATATCATCTATAAGTTTCTTTATGGAAGGTATATTCCGATATCCTACTGCTATAATATAGTCTATTAAAAAATAATCTAATAAATCGGACTCTCGTTTATGATATTCATTAAAAAAATCTGAAACAAAAGTATTTACGATATTCCCTTTGGAGCCACCCATACAGAAACCGGTCCATTTATATTCTGTTACATAAGTATGATCATTGGGATTGTTTTGTTTTAATGAATAAAAAGGTTTATTCCATTCTCGTAATTTATCTGTCAAATAAATGGTTGCATCTAACCAAATACCTCCACATTGAGCCAATAGATTATTTCTGATTATATCGCTAAAATGTGTCAGGCTGATTTGTTTATTTTCTACTTTTTTCAATATATGGTTAGGAAGTTGAATGTATGTTGCTATGTTATCAGAAGTTATAATGTATATTGGATGCTTGTTGGCATACTTCTTTATAGAATTTACGCAAGCTTTCACAATAGGAGGCATATTAGTTTCACCTTGATACCAGCATATCCATATCGGACAATTGGGGGATAAATTTTCTATTGGTTGATTTATTGTTTTGTATTTTTCTAAAAGAAAATTGTATTTGTACTCTAAGTAAGATATAATTGCCTCATGTTTATAAGTTATATCTTTTTTTATTCTAGATTTGATAATAACTTTATATGCAAATCTTATTCCCCAATTATCTTGAAGTCGATTCCATTCTTTTAGTAATTCTATTGCTTTCATTATTACTTATCTGATGGAGATTGTTGTATTATATCATTAATGTAATCTTTAGAAAATGCAGTAAATTGTTGCATTTTTTCGTCTAATTTAGAAAAGTCAATATCTTCTATTGTTTGAGGCATTGTTTTGATACATCGGTCTCCCATATTTAATCCATCTAATAGGTTATAATATCGTATGTCACTTGTTGTCCCTGTTGCATAAGTATAAAAGTTTGTTTTGTACATTAGAGAAAAAACAGTACCATGGAATGAAACTACAACCGCAAAAGTGGCATATTTAAAATACCCTAGAAATTCATTGGGAGATATTTGTTTATGTGTAATATCTATCAGTTTACATTGTTTTTCTTTTGCTATTCTGTGAGCTAGTTTTAATGCTTCTTCTGTTGGACCAACAGCATAAAATAATACATATTTGCTTTTAACCTTAGGTTTAGTTGCTATTAAGTCATAATCAGAAGCTGTTAATAATAGGGTAGGATCTACCACGTTATATATTGTTTTTTGAGTGAGTGGTGATAACCTTTCTATTAGTCCAGATTCTCTTACAGATATTTTATTAAAATTAGGGAGCATAGATTTAAATATGAAGACCTCGTCATTCGTGAGTTGTCGATTTTCAAAACTTGCGGCGTATGAAACTTTTTGTGAGTCCTTTTTTAGTTGATAATATCCCATATAAATCGGGTCTAATTTTCCACCTGTCAATTTTGAATTCCATATTTGGTCGCTTCCATGAAAAACTATATCATACTCTGTTGGTATGGTTGAATAACATGGTTGAGAAAGCCTTAGATTTTTATCTATAAATTGTTTGAATAATTTTTTTCTTTTATATCTATAAGGCAAACGGTATATATACTTTAAGATTTTTATTATATGAAAAAAGTTAGTCCTGAAAAAAGAACTATTCCAAATTTTATATACTTTCTCAATAAATGGTTGACGATAGTCTATTACTTCTACATTATATCCTAACTTTAGTAGATATTTTTGTAAGGCAAAGCATTGAAGTATAGCTCCATAGTTTAATGCTCTATGAAATGTCAGTATACCTATTTTCATTTTATTTAAGAATGTGTTTAAGAACTCGTTTTATTTTTCGTCGTATATCCGATTTATATTTTCTGATATTTTGTTTCCACCAATTATCTCCATATTTTTTTAGAACATATTCAAACCCTTTTTTTTGATAATCTTGTTCAAATTTTATGCGCTTAGGATGTGTTGGTGAAGGGTATTGTAGGTTCGGTTGAAGACTATTTTTAAGTTGTGCTGGAACTATATTAAGACTTTGTTTAATCAGATTAAAAATAGTATTCCCTTGAATAGTATTTATAAAAACTAATGAACAACCTTTATTATCCTGATTAAATTGGGGATCAGTCTTTTCCCATCCCCAAAAATCGCCTATTGTAATGTCACTTGGACGGACTGTATTTGCATAATAACATTTCCCGCATGAATCTCTTAACATTATATGACTGTAAAAAAGATAAGTAAAATCTGTTTTTACTTCAATCCTTTGGGGAAATTTATATGATTCATAATGAGATGCCCATCCAAATTTTAGCTTGTCTCTAAAATTTACTTCTTGAATTTTAGCCCCTTGTTTTTTCTCTAAATAATTTAGATAGTCTTTCCAAATATAAGGACTCGGTACCCCATGACAGATAATATCTACTAAAATTAATTTTTCTCTTAATCGTTTGCCAATATAAGAAGCTAATCCAGCCGTTTGACAAGGGGTGCCAGAAAATAAGACCATTAACCCTTGTTTCAAGTCCTGCTTAACTAAGGGAAATATATCTCTTAAATCACTTTGTACGTATTTGGAGCCTTTGAATTCATTACGCTCATCTTTAGTAGTAGCACGCTTATGTACTACACGAAAATGATCTGTGTATCCAACTCCATATACGACTCCTCCTTGTTCTAATACGTAATCAGAAATCGCAATAAAAGCAGCTCCACTTCTACTTGTTTCTATTTCATGTATATTCTTATGACGAACAGCATACACTTTAGGTTCTGGTAAGTTTAGAGTTTTGTTATAATTGGGGTGGAAAGCGCATACTTTCTCACACAGTCCACAATCTACACATTTATCTTTATTTACTTTCGGATATAAAAAACCTAATGCATCAGGTTCCATACTGATTGCTTTATGTGTACAAACACTGGCACAAGCGGTGCATCCACAACAGTCTGCTTTGTTTGTTATTTGTATCATTTGTTGTTTATTTTTGCTTTAATTGTACTTAGTTTTTGAAGAATAAATAAGCGTTCTTGATGGTTACATCCTATAAAATAAATGCTAATAATAGTACAGATTACTGCAATTAGGCTGATAACAATAAAGCTAATAAATGATTCCGTTATATATTGTGCACTAATAAAGGGTAGAATGAATGCTGCTATGCCAACTGTGATAATGTTAAAATAGACTTTTTGGAGATAGTTTCGTATTGAAATACTTATCATTCCTCTCAGCATAATTAATCTAGCAGCTAAGCAACATTGTGAGATACAAATGGCCACTATAATTACAGATTCAGGAAAAAAGCCTAATCGTAGCAGTATATATGATATGGGCAAATTCAGCATTTGTAAACCACCTACAATAATCTGGTAGTTGCGTATTTTACCAGTAGCAAGCATAGCTGTTATAAGAGGTTGTGAGATAGATTCGCTGAGGGCAAATATTAAAACTAGTTGTACAAAAAATGCGGTATGTTCTGGTACGGTTTTCAACCATAGCTCTAAAATATAATGAGTGTTCACTAAGATTGGTAATGATAACAAAAGTAACATATAGAAGGAAAGGCGTGCCCCTTGATAGATTAATGTTAGCATGTATTCCTTGTCACCAACTGCATACGATTTGGTAATTTGTGGGTTGAGTGCTGTCATAAAGTTCACGACAAATTGATTTACTGCATTATTTACTTGGAATGCTATACCTCGGGCTGCATTTACGGCTGGACCACAAAATAAATTAATAACAATGTTTCCTCCTTGATCACGAAGTATGGCTGAAGAGGCACCAATAAAATTCCATCCGGCAAAACTAAACATTTGTCGCAATAGTTGTTTATCCCAGATGAAATGGTATGAACATTCAATGAAATGTCTTTTACAATAATTTCCGTAAGTAAATCGTATAATAAATGCAACTACGCACATTAGGATAGCGTAGAATATTAGTTTATCTATTGGTGAAATGACAATGAGGTAAGCAATTGAAAGTTTTCCTATGGCTTCTAATATACTGATGTAAGCAAATGCTGACATCTTTTCATGGGCAATAATGCTGGCATTATAGGGAACACTAATTAGGCTGATTACAAAAGTGAGTATAGAAAATTGGAAGACCCAATTGGCTGCTTCCATTCGAGTTTCTGGAATATTCATTTTTACATTTAAAAACCAAATTCCTAGAGTTTCAGCTAATAATATAATAATTCCTGATAAGCCAAGTTGGATAGTGACCGCCGAAGAAAATATTTTGTTTAGACTATTTTGATTCCCTTTTCCTAATTCATAAGTAATAAATCTACTGATGGCAGCAGAAAGTGATCCTGATAAAACATTAAACATGGCCACTATTCCACCTACTACGTTATAAATACCAAAGTCCTCCACTCCTAAAGCATTCAGGACTATACGTGAAGTATATAAACTGACTGCCATTAGGAATAGCATCCTAAGATAGAGTAATAGGGTATTTTGGGCTATTCGTTTATTTATTGATGAGTTTTTTGTCATAGTGCATTATTGAGTGAGTGCTTTTTTATTTTCTAAGGAGCGGGTATATTCTATACATAAGAATAATGCTATAATGATGAAATTTCCTCTTCGATAAATTTCAGCAGTCGTTAAAAGTGAAGAGAATAATATGGTTAGTAAAGTATATCGTATAAACATTATATCCTTGTCTTTAATTTTAATAGTACATTGAATAATAATGATAATCAATATTAGTACTGCGGGTATTCCAATAATCCAACTTAATCCAATTAATCCTAAATCAACCCAAAAATATCCATATGTAACTGACGCATAATTCAGTGAATTGGCATAATCATTTCCATCATATACGGGTACACCTCCACCTACAAGTTTTTCTCCAGGTTTGATAAATTGTTTATTTGTAAAATATTCATATTCAAGATATCGAATATAGTCTTTGTTATTAAAATTATCTCCTTTCTCTTGACGAGCTTGCATCTCTTTTATTTTTAATTGTACAAATTCAATTTGACTGACTCCTAAAGTTATAATACATCCTAATAATATATATTTTATTATTTTTACGATGTTTTTTGTAACCGAGTATAAAAGAAATAATGTGAAGAATAAAGTAAATGCTAACAATGTTCTAAATCCCATTATCATGAAAACAGAAAATCCCAATCCAATATAAACAATATTAATTTTCTTTTTATTCAGTAAGAATTGATTGATACCGTAAAAGAAAAGACTAAAAGCACATATGCTACCAGGCATTCTCATTCTAAACATATTCTGAGTTACTGTATTATCATTTAAACTTCCAGCAAATAAATGTATAGGATATATAATCCATTGGATGAGATAACAGCAGCAAAATGTGATTGAAATTATTTTAATTATTTGAAGTAAATGTTGACTACTTAAATTGTATTTCATTACTAGAAGAGCAAACAGTAAAGTCAGGTAATCATATGAATTGAATAATACTTTATACATTATTTGTCCATTGTAATAGTGTGAATATATGCAAGAACAAAAAATAAAAAAAGTGTAAATAAATATTGCTTTCTTGTAAGGAAATAAAACTTTATGACTTTTGTATGAGTAAAAAAATATTATAAACGTTAAAACATAATTGATCAGATTAAAATTAAGAAAGATTATATCAAAAAAGTTGAGCAGAATTAATGCCCATAATAGTATCCTTTTGATAGAATTTTTATCTGTACTTTTTTCCTTAATCATATTTTTTCTTTTATAAATATATTAGAGTTTATACAGAATAAGGAACAGGACTATTGCTTATCAGTACCCTATAACCTTATTCGATATAATGTCTAATTCATATTTATACTGGGGAAAATTTAACAGTTTCCCTCATATAATTACTATTTGACATCCTTTTTTTGCTTCTGTATTAATTTTATTTTAATATTTCTCCAATAAGGTTGTCCAATTAATATCCACCCTCCTACACAAAAAATAGTAAAGAAGGTGATTTCAAGTATTATTACTTTTCTACTTGTATTAGAAGGTTGTAGGGGTACTGTTGCTGGTTCCACGACTGCAAAAACAGGCTTTTCTTCTTGTATTTTGGCACGTGCTACTTGGAGTTGTTGAGCCACCTGACTATATACCTGATAGGCAAGGTTCATGTCGTTTTGCAAGCGTTCCTGTTCTGCACGTACGCTTTGGAAAGCGATGTTACGGTTCGAGTCGAAATAGTGGGCATATTTGCTTTGAGCATTGTAATACTCTTGTTGACGTTCATGATAAAGTTCTTCTAAATAGGTACAATCTTCCTTTGCTTTCTTGATGCGGTAGTTGATAATGTACTCTTGAAGTTTTTCTACTACACTATCGGCTACAATAGCTGTAACTTTCGGATCTTGTAAAGTGACAGTTATAGTCGTCATAGCTGTTTTTTTATCAACTTCAGCAAGAATTGATTGTCTCAGTCCTTTTACTTTTGCAGCTTCTTTTTCAGTCAATTGAAAAGGATTTAAAACAGATATAGTATTTGTCTCTTTTGCAAAGATTGATTTAATAGCTCCAATAGCCATGCTTGGAGCAGCTTTAATATATCCCCACCAAGGACTTTTTTGTTCGTCCAAATAGGCTACTAGGGTAGTATCCAGTTCTCCATCAAGTGTCTGTACACGGGTATTGAATAATTCAAGTACGAATGGAGTTGAGGCTACAATATCCGGTGCTAAGGTTGCATTCAGTGCATCAGGGCTGTTGCTGGTTGCAGCTCCACCTAAAAAGGAGGAAGCCAGGCTGGCAAGTCCTCCACTTGTTTTATCTCCGTTCATCTCAGGGGAAAGGGTGACTGTTACAGTATATTTCTTCGGAATGCTCAGAGCAATGATAATGCCCAGCACCACGCCTACGCCGGCTGCCTTATAGAGGGTTTTACGGATGGCGTAGATACGGCGTAGAATATCCATCCAGTCTATTTCGAGTTCATCGTTTTCCGCTTCCTGTATGTCCGGATGCTGATAGTTTTTGTTTTCGCTCATAGATGCTTTGTATAGAAAAGGCTACAGTCGGCACGGCTCGGTGGGTGAGAAAAGTTGCAGTAAAATCTTCCTTACCGCGCTTCCTGTAGCTGTTTATAATCAGTAGTTTACTTAATCAATGCCGTAATGGCAGCTGTCATGGTTGCCAGTGAGGCAATAGAGCTTGTCAGACCGACAACGTTGCCGATGTTGAACTGCTTCTTGCGTTTGCTGGGCACGATGATTTCGCAGCCGGGTTCCATCTGTTTTTTGCCGCTGCCTTTCACCTGGGCTATCTGGCCGTTCATGTAGATGATGAATTTCTTGCTCTTCTTGGCGTTCTGGCCGTAGCCGCCTGCCTGGTTGATGTAGTACTTCACGCCTTCGCCTTCTTTGAAGGATACAGTGTTCGGCATCATCACGGCGCCGTCTATCTTCACGGTGTTGTTGTATTCGGGCACGCTGATCACGTCGCCTGCACGCAACACGATGTCGGCATCGCTGCCGGGGTTGGCAAGGGCGGCTTCCAGGTCGATGCCTACCGTAAAGGTGCTTTGTACGTTGATGCCCAGGGAGTCGATCATGGCGTCGCCTACCTGGCGGCGGAGCAGGTTCACTACATCCTGCATGCGCTTGATTTCTTCTGCATTTGCCACACGGGTAAGCTTGGCTCCCTTTACGTAGGCAAACTGAGTGGCGCCTCCTGCCTTGGCGATGATGCTGCTGATGCGTTCGTTCTTGCTGGTGAGGGCGTAGGTTCCGCCGTAAAGCACTTCACCGTCTACTACCACGTTCTGCTGTGCGCTGTAGCCCGGGCTGCGGCGTACGAATATCTGGTCGTAAGGCTGGAGGGTGAATCCCGGTTCGCCGTCTACCACAAAGCCGTCTTTCAGGCCGAAAGAGAAGTTCTGTCCGATGGTAGCGGGGCTTTCGGTGCTCTTCGGATCTTTTACGCGGCGTGCCACGTCGACACGTACTACGGAAGCCGATTCACGCAGACCGCCTGCGGTGATCACGAGGTCTTCGAGGGTCATGTTGTCGGCATACGGATAGTCGCCCGGATGAGCTACTTCGCCGAATATCTGTACGTTGCCCAGGTCTTCCAGGTCGTGGATGCTGGGGATGTAGAGTACGTCGTTTTTCTGCAGCGGGATGTCGGGCTGGCTGCCGTCTATGATGGCGCGGATGTCTATCTGCTTCACTTCGCGGGTCTTGTTCTCACGCTCGCGGTACAGTACGGCACGGCCGGTAAAGGCGTCTGCCATCAGTCCGTCGGCTTTCTCTACCAGTTCGCGTACGGTGTTCAGCTTGCCGCCCAGCTCGTAGATGCCCGGACGGTATACGGCGCCGCGCACTTCCAGCTTGTTGGTGAAGCGGTCCAGAATGGCTTCGGCGGTGATTACGTCGCCGTCGTGCAGCTGGCATACGCTGTAGTCGGTGTCATCCACGGTGTTTACCTGATATTCCTTACCGTTCTGGCGTACGATGCGCAGGCTCTTGGTATAGGCGTCGCTGGTAAATCCGCCGGCATATTTCAGCAGGGTAGAAAGGGTTTCGCCTTTCTTCATTTCATAGCGCATGGGGCGTTTCACGTTGCCTGTAATCTGTACCAGTTCTTCGTAGGCAGGAACGATGATCACGTCGCCTTCTTCCAGGCGGATGTCGTCGCGGGTCTTGCCCTGCATGATGAACTGGTAGACGTCTACCGTAGCTACGGTCTGTCCGCCGCGCGATACTTTCACGTTACGGAGGCTACCGATGCCGCTCACACCGCCTGCACGGTAGAGGGCGTGGAATACGGTAGAGAAGGCCGAGAGGGCATAAGTACCCGGCTGTATCACTTCGCCCATTACGTTAATCTGGATGGTGCGGGTGTTGCCCAGTGTGACGCGTATCTGGTTGCTCTGGTCGGAATAGATCTTGCGGAGCTCGCCGGTGAGGTACTGCTGTGCGCGCTCGATGCTCATGCCGCTCAGGAATACAGGGCCGAGCTGTTCGAGGTTGATGGTTCCGTCGGGCGAGATCTGCTGGCGGATGGTGTTCTGGCTGGCTCCCCAGATATCGATTACCACTTCATCGCCCGGACCGAGGCGGTAGTTGGGCGGGGTGGCTATGTTGACGTTCGGTTCGAACGTAAGGTTGCGGGTATTGAAGATGTTGCGGCCGAATACGGCGTCCTGCTGTGCCACTTCCTGTGCCTGTGGCTGTTCGTCGAGCATGGTGGAATTGTCTTCCTGTGTCTGCTCGCGCAGGCGTGCTTCGGCTTTGGCGGTTCCGGTCATGTCGCCGGCAGCGGTACCTGTCTGCTGTTCGTACAGTTTCTTTACGCGTTCGGCCTGTTCGCGGGTCACACCGCGGCGTGCCAGCTCGGTAGCTATGGTACGCTGGTCTTTGCCTTGTTTTACTCCGTCTTTAGCATATTCCAGTACTTGCTGGTCGGTCATGCCCGACTGCGCCATGAGCAGGGGCGAACATGCCATAAAAATAACAAGTGATAAAGCTTTTAGTTTCATGCTTGTCTTCAATGTGGTTTTTTATTTGTTTTTTTTCTTGATTTATTTGTCGATGGTTTCGCACCAGGTAAACATCCAATTTTAGGGTTTCCCCTTTTAGACGGGCGCCAGTCGGCACCCGTCTAAAAAAGAATCTACAAATTTAACGATTATTATTTGCATATTGTCATGGGAAGAAGGTTTTCGTAATCCGTTCTTCCCTTTTTTAATTCTCTTAGCAGCTTGCAGAAGTAATCCCTGAAGGAGACTCCTGCCTGTTTGCAGGTTTCTATAAAGGTATTATAGATTGCGGAGTTCTGTATTCCTTTCACGCTTCCGAAGAACAGGCTGTTCTTTCGTTGGACAGTGATTGGTCTTATCGCCCTTTCTGCTGCCATATTGTCTATGGAGTATTCACCGTCATTTCTGTAGGCGAAGATCTGATTCCAGAAGTTCTTCAGATAGTTAAGGGCCTTGCCCATAAGTTCGCTTCGGTTCTCATCCGGATTTGCCGGCAGATCATAAAGCTCTGTCCTTATCTTATCGATGATTTCCGTCGTTTCCTTACTGTTCCTTCTGCGGTAAATCTCGTCTGCGGTAAATTTTTCCCGGCGATAAGTATTTTCCATGCCGTATAACTTTGCTATCAGCTCAAGGAAGATTCTTGCCTGCGGGCTTCCCTGGTCGAAGGCATACTTGAACTTTGCCCTTGCATGAGCCAGACAGCAGAGATGATCTATATCCATAAGTTCGTTGTCAAGATACATATATACGTTATAACCGTCACTCTGCAGTGATTTGATTTTTGCATCACCAAGGAACTCCTTCAACACATTTCTGTTCCTGCCTCCATGTTTCTGTACACCTTCATCATCCGTTGTATCCTCATAAAAGAAGATGACTATACGCGCTTTTCTGTTTACCAGACACCACATATAGGTCTTTCGTTTCTTATTGTATGCGTGATAGCGGAGCCATGTCTCGTCCACATTCACGTTGGCACCGTCCTGAAGGGCAATCTTCTTGAGGGCAGGTATCAGCTTATTGAGCTGCATGGCACCTTTGTCGGCCCAGTTCAGCAGGTTCTGCACAGAGGTGTTCCAGTCCATATCCGACAGACGGTTCTTCGCCTCCCTGTATGCCGGGGTTGACATCCGGTAGCGGTTGAACATCAGATACGAGAGCATGTTTGCCGTAATGCTTGTACCCGGTACTATCTCGTCATAAAGGCTGGCCCGGACGTCATCCTTCATAGGAAGGAACATGCTTTCAATCCTGCCGTCGGCATGCTTCACCTTAAGCACCTCAAAGTGATGTTCCTCAATATGGCTCACAATGTTTCTTATTTTACGGTAGCTTGACGATATTACAACAGAACCCTCAGGAAGCATTGTATAATCAGACCTGTGTATAATCGGTGTACCTACACAAGCCTTATTGTATGTCATTCCTTTCCTATATGGTCTCTCCTTGGAAATAGGAGTGACCGGAGCTTCCTGCATGCCGCATGATTCGGACGAGTCTGACTGTGGAGCCTCACTTGGAGGAGCTGTAGGAGTACCGTCAAAATCATCCTTGTCATCATGCTTCCCTTTTACGACCTTTTTACGGTCAATGCCTTTGAGGCTTCCGGAAGAGGCATAGGCCTGGGTATTCATAATGGAAAGACGTTCTAAAAGGGCATTATACTTCTTCTCAAGCTTTCTGTATTCCTTGTCGCGAAGTTTGTATTCAAGAACAACCTTCTCCGCATTGCTGTTTGCCTCAAGCAAGGCATTTGTAAGGGAGTTTATTTTCTTATTGGACTCCTTCAGGTCTTTTCCTATTTCATCAAGTCGTGCTATCATTTCATCAAGCTGCCTGCTCTTTTTCTGATTCTCCTCAAACAGGAACAGGGCGAACCTCTTTATCTGCTCATTATCCATACCTTCAAGGGGGGCATGCTCCTTTTCGGGTCTGTTCATCATCTCTTCAAGATGCTTGCGTCTGAGTGTATTTTCTATGAGTTCTTCCAGTTCCATGTTCTCTAATATTTTATGTAAAGATACTCATTTGTGACCAGGTCTTTCCAGTCTGTTTTATATACTGTCACATCGTCCTTGCGCTCTGTTTTCATGAACTTATAGCCCTTAATGAAAGACTTCTCATGAAGGTAGTAGGCATTGTGCTCATAGTGTATCATACGAACCTTGCACCGGTCTTTAGACATGAACATGTAAACATCACCATTCAATGTTCAGCTCCTGATAGTCTAAGCCTTTCTTCTGTATGCACAAGCCCTCACGAGTTCTTATCGTCACCATAATGCTTCCTTTATGGGGAGTTGTACGTTTGGGCTTGTCTTTAGCAACCTCCTGCCGTTCTTCATTGCCTGTCCGAATCAGCTCTTCCGGAATTCCTTCAACTTCTACAGGTACAACCTTTTTCTGTGTCTTCTTGAACCAGTCATAGAATGCCGTGTATGGAATATTGTTGCCAATGCAGAACGAGTTGATGGAAACTCCATTGGGCTCACCCTCGGTTTTGTAGAGGAACCACAGTCTTTCAAAATCTTTTTCGCTAAACATAATCTTTCGAGTTTTAAGTTTAGCACGAAGGTATGCGAAAGAGACATGCTAGTCAATACGCCAATTTTGGAAGCTTACTACTCGTATAAAGATTTATTAGCATTATTAGTAACATTCTTACATACATAAAGAATGCATTTTTTGCTATTTTATTGCTCTTTTCCTTTATTCCCATAAAGATCTTCCTTAATCAACATTATTATTTTTTTGTTATTATCTGAGAACTTTCGTGCGAAGATTTTACTGCTATTTTTTAGAATGTTAAAATCTGTTTCTTTGTATTCATAAGGAGTTCCTCTTTGCCAATCAATCTCACGTTGGTTGCTGATATATTCATCGTCAAGTGAGTATATGTTTTCTTTAAAGTGTGAATTTATAATTATTGTTTGTTTGTATATTTCATCAGCACATTTAGTATGCTTAAAGTTTTTGTATATTTCATTACGCTTATTGAGAAGGTATGATACACATTCTTCTGATAAGCTTGCCCAATTGGCTCCTTTTTGATAACATGAATAAAATTTATGGCGATGAAATTTAAATAAAGATTGCATTTTTATAAATGCATTGTCTATTATTAGAGCAAGTTTATAATTCTTATAGTATCGTGTTAAAATATGGTATAAGAGAGCTTTATTATAAATATCTTTTTGAACTGTATAGCTGTTGTTTATACCTATAAATTCTTTTCCTTTATTTTTAGAAAAAAAATCATGAATGTATTTATTGGTTTTTATAGGTAAGTCAACTCCTGATAATAGATGATAATATTCATATTTTCCATAATTATATGCATATTGATATAGTTCTATTTCGCACTCTATTTGACTAAAATCTCCCCATCGCACATCTTTTCTATTGCTTAAAAATATCAATTTAGAGTAATTGCATTTGATATTCTTAAAAACTTCTATGTTTGTTTTCTTATCAATATGTATGAAAAGATCATTGTCCTTATAATCTAAGAGTGTAACTAGAGTTTTTAATGTGAAAGGGTTATTGTGAGCTATTATAAGAAAAGCATGTTTCATTAATAGAGCTTTAATATATTAAAAAATCTTTTTTATAATATAGAGATTAATACTTGATTAATCTCTATATTATCTACGATGTACAATTTATTATTTTGTTGTCTTTTTTTTGTTTTATGTCGTATCCATAACCGTATCCATATCCATAGCCATAGCCCTTACCGTAACCGTACTTAGCACCGTAACCGTAGCCGTAGCTGTTCTTACGCTCGCTCATGTCGATGTCGTTGATAACGGTTGCCAGTTTCGGGAACTTATGCTCGTCGCGCAACACATTGATGTAGCGGTAGCCGGCTTTCGGGGTTACATCGGCACGGCATACATATACGCAGATGTCTGCCACACGGCCGATGATGGCGGTATCGGTCACCATACCGATGGGCGGTATCGAGAATCACGTAATCGTAACGTTCTTTCAGCTGGTTGATGGCATAAAAATCCAGTCCGCGTTCATGGCAGAACTGTACAGCCTCGTCCAGCAGGCGGCCTTCGCGTACACTCCATAGTATCAGTTTATGGCGTTCGGCCTGCAGTTTTTTTAATGTCTCGATGGCAAAAGGAATTTCCTTTCCGATGGAAGGATACTTGTGCTCGACGATGGTTCCGTCGAAATCTACGGCAATAATCATTTTGTCAATTAATAATGGATGTTACTATGTTATGTGAATGCCACAGTCAGGCACTTCATGCCAGAATCTGAGAAAAGTTGCTTATTGTATTGGTGGGCATATCGTTGCTTTTCTGTGGCATTTTTCTTTCATTCTATATCTTCGATGGTTTCGCACCAGGTGTAGCTCACTTTGAGCAGGGCGGTGCTTTGGGGCATTTCGATGGCGATGTAGTGGCGGCCTCCGTAGCGGAGGAACTTGCCGGTCACACCGTAGAGCGGACCGCGGCGTACTACCCGGACGGGGACGCTGCGCTTGCCGCGAAGCTTTTCGGAATCGATGAACCGCGTGCCCTGGATGTCGGGGTTGGTGGCATGCATGAAGTTCTGCATGTCGCGTTCGCTCACCGTGCAGTAGTCGGTGCCGCTGCGTTCCTTCTTCAGGAAATAGACGGGCAGCGGGGCTTCGGCGGCGAACTGCCGGCACCAGTTGGCGTCATAAGGACAGTGGATGAAAATCAGGTTGTGGATGGCGGGTACGAGTATGTGGGTGCATTCACCCTCGTGTCCGGTGTCGCGGAGCTCGTAGGTCATGGGGATGTAATGCTCGATGCCCTGCTCTTTGAGATAGGCGGCTACTGTAAGTTCTTTGTTGTACACCGTCTGCAGGGGCAGCCATACCTGTTCTTTTTCCATGTCTGTGGATGTTTGTCCTTCTGTTTTTTTTGTTCCCTTTTTTCTTGATTGAATGTTTGTTGAGGTACGGATGCACCTCTCTCTCCTTCCTAGCGTCTGAAAAACACTATGAATCAGTTTGTTATCTCCGGATACGGAAGATGACGCACATCGTGCTTCTGTCTAGGAGTCGTTCCCACAGCCGCATAGGAAGTCGTTCTTCGATGCAAAGATAACAAATTTATATGCAGAAGGTTTATTTTAACCCTTTTTTTAGATATGATTGTTCAATTTTTTTTATTTTTACACAAGGACTGCCGTCTTTTTCCGAATGTGGACGCAAACGGGCTGGCTTGTCAATTTATCCGTTTTTTTGGATATTCGTACGAAAAGCCGGAGCTTTTGTACGAATATCCGGGTAAACTTCCTGATGTTTACTTCAACTTTTCAGCTTTTTTTCCCGTAGGGCTGCCTTTTCGGGAGTCCGTGCCCACGGAAAGCTGCTTCAGAATCCTGAACTCGTTTTCTCCAGGCTCCTCGTCGGGATCGGCCTCGCGTACTATCAGGTTCGTCTTGTGCATGATGCAGCTCTCTATGATCAGCCTCAGGGTGGTTACGTCGAAATCTATCTCGCACACCTGTTCGGCTGCCTTGAAGAAGGTGGCCAGCGTCTTGAAACGGAAGTTGCGGACGGTGTCGAAACACGTATGCGTGCCGATGCCCGTGATGCGCTGGATTTCCGACTTCGATACGTGCGACAGGGCGCACAGTGTATCGATGAACTTTCTTAATTCTTTGAGCCACTCGTCTGTCTGTTGCTTCGTAGGCTCGCACGAAGCGTATAATTTTTCGAAATATTTCATTAGTCTTGTCTCTCGGGGTTTATCTCTGCCGTATAAGGCAGTAATTAATACTCTGCCAATCGGTATTTTTACCGATGAAAGACAAGAACGGAAGTTTACCTGTCAGGTTCTGTTGATGACACAAAGATAACGGAAAAATCGTGGCTGAACGTTTTTCTTTGCGAGAAAAACTTCCCTTGCTTTTACTCTTTCTTTATAATATATAATAGGAAAGGGTGGCAACACCGGTGGTGCTCTTGTGGTCCGCCGGACATTGTAATAACTTGTAACTCTGAGGGTTTGCTATGCTACACTTTGGTGACGGTAGTGGCCCGCCCTTTCGGGTTGCGTAAAAAAATGAAGAATTATGGAGGTGATAACAACTATGAAAAATCCTGGCAATCTGGGCTTTCTGGTACTTTCGAGGCGACTGCTTACCCAGATGTTTGCCGAAATGTACGGAAAGTGGCATTCCGACTCGCAGGCGTATGTGTATCTGCTCATGGCGGCGTGCTTTACCGATCAGGGTGATACCCCTGGATGCCTGAAACGGGGCGAGCTGTTTTTCTCAGGAAGGGAGCTGAGTCTGCGCTTCGCCTGGAGCCGGAGGCATGTGAACCACTTTATCGGAGAGCTGGAGCAGAACGGTGTGGTGGAGGTGATGAAGGTGCAGAACTGTTCGAAGCTGCGTCTGCTGCACTACGATACGCTGTGTCGCATGCGGGTGAAAAACGGTGCGGACGGAAGGCGCAGGAGCGCGGGCGACGAGATGTTCGAGGTGTTCTGGGAACAGTATCACGACATGACGCAGCAGCCTGCCCTCGACATCGAGGCGGCACGCAAGGCGTGGGGGAAACTGACGCTGGTCGAGCGCGAGGAGGCGGTGGGAAACATCGAGATGTATCTCTGCATGCTGCCGTCTATCGACCGGGCTCGTACGGCACTGAAGTATTTGCAGATGAAGAGTTTTGTACTCAATTGATTATATTTTTATCTGTGTTGTCTGATGAAATTTTTCAAACCCTCAATAACTTGTTGATATATAAGATTTAAGCAATAATTTTAACAGGAGGGATTGTCCGTAAAGGCAATCGGATTTTCAGTATTGTGAAAAGCTGTATCGGACAGCAGTCATATTTTTAGGATTATGGGGATGGTTTATGCGGAAGAAATAGAAGGGGCGGTACTGGGGGCGTGCCTGCTGGAGCGTTCGGCTCAGGCGGTGGTGCTGAAAAGTCTGCGTGCCGAGATGTTTTACCTGACGGCGCACCGGGTGGTGTTCGAGGCGATAAACGCGCTGTATGCCCGGGGAGCGGCGGTGGATATGCTGACGGTGACCGAGGAGCTGCGTGCTCAGGGACGGCTGGACGATGCGGGCGGTCCGTTTGCCGTGGCGAAACTGGCGGCGGGGGTGGCTACGTCGGCTCACCTGGAGTATCATTGCGGCATCCTGTTTCAGTATTACCTGCGGCGGAAGCTGGTGGAGGTGCTGACACGGGAGCTGGCGGCGGCAAACGATATGACGTGTGATGTGTATGATGTGCTGATTGATACGCAGCGGGAACTGGGGGCGCTGCTCGAGGATTCGCCGCTGGAGAATCACTTGCATCCCATGCCGGAGGTGATGGGTGATACGGTGGCGCTGGTGGACCGCCGGCAGGAGCTGGCTGTGAACGGGCTGACGGGTGTGCCTACGGGCTTGCAGCGGCTGAACGAGATGACAGGGGGATGGCAGCCGGGCAACCTGATTTTTACGGCGGCGCGTCCGGCCGACGGAAAGACGGCACTCGACTTGTTCTTTGCGCGTCAGGCGGCGATGGCGGGTGTGCCGGTGGTGTTCTTCACGCTGGAGATGACGGCTTCGGAACTGGGCGAGCGTATGGTACTGGCGGAAAGTTCGGCCGATCCGCTGCGTATCCGTCAGGGCAGGCTCTCGCCGGAGGAGGTGGAGGATGTGCGCCGTACGGCGGAACGGATGAGCGTGCTGCCGGTACATGTCGACGATACGCCGTACATCAACGTCGACCAGTTGTGTGTCATCGCCAAGTCGCTGCGGGCAAAGGGGCTGCTGGGCTTGCTCATCGTCGACTATCTGCAACTGCTTGCCACGGTGAATCCGGGGCGTACGCGTGAACAGGAGGTGGCGGAGTGCAGCCGCAAGCTGAAGGGGCTGGCGCGCTCGCTGGGTTGTCCGGTCATCGTGTCGAGCCAGCTCAACCGTCAGGCGGAAGACCGGGCGGGGAGTCCGGAGCTGCGTCACCTGCGTGAGAGCGGGGCCATCGAGCAGGATGCCGACCTGGTGATTCTGCTGCACCGTCCGGAGCGTTATCATATCCGGGTGGATTCCGATACGGGGTGGTCTACGCGGGGCATGGGCATCGCTACGGTAGCCAAGCACCGCAACGGGGCGACGGGAAAGGTATATTACGGGTATAATCCCAGCATGACGAAAATCGGCGAGTTCGCGGGTACGCCTGTGACTGCGCCGGCAAACAATTTAAAGCGTAAGGAGGATGAAAGAAAGAGCAGTGACTTATTCGGTGGTTCCGCGGGTTGATCCGCGTGATATCTCGGCTGAGATGACGTATTATGCCCGTGCACAGGCGCGGGGAGAGGTGACGCTGGGCGACATGGCGCGCCGTATTCAGCGGCGGTGTACGGTGACACGTGCCGATACGCTGGCGGTGCTTGTGGCGCTGGAAGAGGAGGTCTGCCGCGGGCTGTGCAACGGCGAGATTGTCCGTCTGGGTGAGCTGGGTTCGCTTCAGGTGGGAGTGAAAAGCGAGGGAGTGCGGCTGGAGGCTGACTTCCACGAATCGATGATAAACAAGATATGGGTGCGTTTCCGTCCGGGCATGGTGCTGAAGGGGATGCTGGACGGGGCGGCTTTCGAACGGGTATCGCCGCGCAAGGAAGCCGGACGTGCCGGAAAGGGGATGCGGTATGAAAGAGAATGAACATGGCGACGGGGAATTCCGTCTGCGTATCTACGGCAAGTCGGAGCTGGCTTGTCTGTATTTTCCCGACCGTTCGCCGGAAACGGCACGGCGCAATCTGTACCGGTGGATGTACCGCTGTCCGTCCATCCGCGAGGGGCTGGCGGCACTGGGCCACGACAAGCACCGCAAGTTTTTCCTCAAGCCGGAGGTGGAGGTGATCGTGAGGGGACTGGGGGAGCCGTAAGATAAAGAGAGGCTGTTTTTTCGGAACGGGAACGGGGCTGGTGAAACAAAAAACATTATCTTTGCACGAAAATACAGGATTTTGTTTCAGTAATAATTAAATCAAGCAAGGAATAATGATTGACGGACTTATTGAATTGGAAAACGATCTGATAGCGGAAGAATGCGAAAAATATAAGTCGTCAAATCGGATTTCGGAACAAGATTTGAATACGGAAACAGTTGCTACATTGGCAGAAAATGTGCATTCCTTTCTGATAAACAGCCTTATATATACTTTTCTCTACCAAAAAAAACTTTTGGACTCGGTGGAAATCTCAGGCAGCTATGGATTTTTGCCTGATGGAGAATATTCTCTTTATACTCAGTTTCCGGCAGAAGTAATCCCTTCTTTATGTGAAGAACTGCATATCGTATTTCTGAATGCTGTGATAGAGCGGAAGAACGGTCTTGTTTACAGAAAAAAATCGAAGCATAATCTTATTGATAAGGGAGCGGTTTATACCAGATCTTATGTCGCTTATGAAATAGTGAAAAATACCTTGTCACGATGTGATGCAGGGGCTGACGTGTCTGTGCTTGATTTTGCTTGTGGTACAGGACGCTTTTATGATTGCATTGTCGATATATTGGATAAAGAATATGCTATACCACCGGAAAAAAGTATTTTGAATAATATTTTTGCTGTGGATATAGACCCTGTAGCTGTAGCGATTACTCGTATGAAGGCCTTGGCAAGGCTGAAAGAACCTTCTGTTTCGGACATAGAAAAAATATGTGGAAATATTATTCGGAGAAATGCACTGATACAGGAGAATATAATGTTTTCTGATGAATGTCCGTTGAAAAACTCTGATTTTGAGGGAAAGGTAAACGGAGGATTTGATGTGATTGTTTCAAATCCTCCTTATCTGGTTCTGAAACCGGACAAGAAGAAGATTTCGGGAAATAAAGCTGACCGGATTTTAATGTGGGTGTCCTGGTTCAGAACTTCGGGTGCTTATCATTATGCGCTGGAGGGAATGTTGAATCTGTATCAGCTCTCCATTGAAAAGATGATACGGATGCTTAAGCGGAATGGTTATTTGGGAGTAATATGCCCTTCTACATTATTTGCGGATTTGTCAACAACAAAATTGCGGAAATTTTTGTTGGAAAAGAACAAGGTCTGTGAAATAAAATACTTTAGAGAAAGCATTCCGCTGTTTGACAATGTAACGCAGTCGACTAATATATTTTACCTGCAGCGATACGGTATTACCGGCAGGATAAATGTGGAAGTGGACGGGAAATGTTTTGGAGTAGAAATCGGAAGTGTGCGGAAGATTTTCGGGGAAAATATGGAGATACCTCTGATGTCGGATAGGGGATGGGAGATTCTGGAGAAGCTGTCACAGGTACGGAAGCTGAAGGAATATCCTGAAATACGGAACAGAAGGGGGGAACTGGATCTCACTTTATATAAGCAGTTTATAACACAAGAGCAGACTCCCTACCGGTTGGTACGGGGAAATATGATTGCTGACAACGATATTGAGGATATCAATCACGAATATGTGAAGGGCGAGTTTCTTGGAACTCGTTCGGCTGAATTTCTGAAATGTGATTTTGGCAGAAGGAGGCTGGTCTGTCAGCAGGTTTCCAATATGGGAATATCGCGGAGGCTGAGGTTTGTGTATTGTGAGGAAAATGATATATTGGGAAATAGTTGCAATTATATATCGGCCGAAGAAATAGTCTTGAAGAAGATGTATATTTTGCTGAACAGCAGCTTGTTGAACTGGAGATTTAAGGTGACCAGCTCTAATAATCATATAAATAACTACGAAATAGACGATTTGCCGGTAGTTGATCTGAACAGAGTGGATGAAAACTTTACTTATTCTTCGCAGGAGGAACTGGACAGGTATGTAGGCGAACTGTATGGTTTGACACCGGAAGAGATAAACTGGATAGTACGATGAAATTATATAATCATGTTGTGTTTAAGATGGGGAAACATGAGGCGGAAATAGCCCCTCACATTCCTGAAGGTGGAAACTGGCAGGATATTCCTCTGAGCATATCGGATACTCGTCTGGATAAAATAAGGGAAACCGGAGGACGGACTACTTATTACGGCAGGTTGTGCTGGGACAAGCCAAGCTATACGATCGCCACTTATTTCAATCGGGTAGGGAACGGGTGCAATCTGCACCCTTCGCAATGTCGTGTGCTTTCCAACAGGGAGGCGGCAAGGCTTCAGTCGTTTCCCGACAGTTTTATCTTTCAGGGTTCTAATGCTTCACAGTACAAGCAGATAGGAAACGCTGTGCCTCCTTTGCTGGCCAGGTTCGTCGCTTCACTGATCATGCCTCATTTAAGAGGAATGAATTTTGTGGATTTGTTTGCCGGATGCGGAGGTATGTCGGAAGGATTCATTATGAGCGGATTCCAGCTGATAGCTGCAAATGAAATAGACAAGAGCATCATGGCTACCAACCGATATAATCACTCGCAGTATGCACCGGCTGAGAATTTTATTTTGGGAGATATTACCCAGGAGGAAACCAAGGCGCGCATTATGGAAGCTTGCGGAAATACACCGGTTAATGTGGTTGTTGGTGGTCCGCCCTGTCAAGGATTTTCGTATGCGGGCTGGAGAGATCCGAACGACAAGAGAAACCAGTTGTTCAAGGATTTTGTTGAAATGGTAAACCGGCTGAGGCCGGAATTTTTCGTTATGGAGAATGTGCCAGGTATTCTGACTATGCGTAAGGGGGATGCCATTAAAGAAATTATTGAGGCTTTTACTGAAATCGGTTATCATGTAAATGTACCCATCAAGTTGAATGCCGAGGAATTTGGTGTGCCGCAGCGTAGAAAGCGGGTTTTCATCATCGGTTCACTGGAAGAGATTTCCATACCTCAGCCGTCGCCTTTGTTTTACATGCCATCTGTCAAGACACCGAATATGTGGAACTTGCCCGTAGCCATTACGGTGAGAGATGCTATCGGTTCGCTGCCGGAACTGGAAAACGGGGGAGGAAGTCTGGAAATGGATTATGAGCCTGTGCAGGCATCGGCTTACGACAGGCTCATGTATGGAGAGTTGACTTTCGAAGAGTTTTATAATCTACTCTGACTCGGAAGTAATAATCTTGTCGCACAGAAGTGCGATGAGTTTCCTGACTTCCTGGTCGGCTTGTGTGAAATTTCTGGCTTTGATGCTCTGTATGACGGCAGCTGTTTCTTGGGGAAACTGGTCTGTGTAAAATGTCACTTTACGGTTTTCCTTCATGTCAAATTTTTCCAGACTTTCGAAAGCAATGCGCAGGTATCTTTCCTGATTTTTCCGCTTGTTTTCATTTTCGATAGGGCTTTCGTGTATCTTCAGTTTATCGAGTTCCAGCGGATTGAAATCCGAAAAACGGTAGTCGTACATGGAGTATTCAGGATGCAGATAAGTCTGGAGAAATTCTTCCCCTCCTTTTTTGTAAATAAGGGAGAACAGTTTCAATACGTTCTGGTGGCATTTCAACATGAGGGAACTGAGTTTCCGGGCATCTTCATCGGAAGTGATAGTATTTTTGTACTTGTCCCAGATATATTGGGAATGCCAGCTTACCACCTGATTGCCGTCTGCCTCCAGTGTCAGCAGTTTACGGACATCCGACAAGGAAAGGCGATTGTTTTTCGCACTGTTGCACGCTTTGCACATAGGAGCAAAGTTCGTACTGTGGCAGAATCCGAGTGAAATCGGACCTATATGGTCGGCTGTCATTTTAGCTGTTTCTCCGCAGACCGGACATGTGCACTTTGGAGCTTTCTGGTATTCTCCCATCAGTCTGTTGGCCAGGTTATAGTTGCCGTCGGACCATTCTTCATAAGCACGCCGGTCCTGCACATAGGTTTTCATGTTGTCTGTATGTCTGCCCTTGTCGGTAAACTGCCGGCAGCACAGTCCGTCGGAATGGTAGCCGTCGAAACGGTCCGGACAATTTGACATGGCTCCCGGAGAGAGTTTGCCTGAACACTTGGCTACATGTGTATCATATATTTGCCGGATCAGGTCGGCTGCATCTGTGAAATATTTTACCTTGAATATGTGGGCTATGTTTTGCAGATCGTTGGTATTCTTGCAAAACTGTTCTATTATTTCCTTTATGGTATAATCTGTCTGCTTCAGCTTGGTGCCGAGTTTCTGGTTGATTCTGGAAAGCGTTTGCTTAGTGGGGTATTCATAATATATGCTGAGTGCCTTTCCACAGATCTGGCATACATGTTTTTTTGTAGGATGTATCTCCCTGACTGCAACGGCATAGTTTCCAGATTTTACGGGAATACCCAGTTCCTCGCATTTCTTGTTCCACCATGCCAGACGTTTCTGTCCGGCGGAAGATTTCTTGGTGGCAACCCATTTAATCTGCGTGTCTTTTTTTCTTTCAAAATAAAGCCCTTCATATTCGGGAGCTGAAACAATGGCTTCTGTGTATTTTTGAAATTCGGGATGCCGGTTTCTGTCAATACCTTCTTCTTGTTTTTTATTCATTGTTTTCTAGTAGTTTAGTTAGATTAATATTTAATGCTTTTGCTATTTTTTCTATATTGACAAGAGTTATGTTTTTTTCTGCACGCTCTATCATTCCTATATAGGTACGGTGAAGTCCGGCATATTCCGCAAGTTTTTCTTGCGAAAGGCGTTGCTCTTTTCGGTACTTCTGGACATTTCTGCCGAATATTTCTAGAATGGAATTGCTACTCATAGTATGTTTTTTTACAAAAATATGTAGGCTTAGATTGAAATTCAACATACTATAGTTAGCATTTTGGGAGTATTTTTTGTTCTTGCTGGTTTGTTGTTTATACACCGCAAGTTTTTCCTCAAGCCGGAGGTGGAGGTGATCGTGCGGGGGCTGGGGGAGCCGTAAGATTAAGAAACTATGATATATACTTGCACGGGGTGTGAACCTCACGTTTGCGGTATCGCGGCGTGGTTCACACCCCGTTTTTTGTGTGTATGCTGCATCGGAAACTTAACCGTTTTGAAACAGGATTGCCACATGCGCGTTTCTGTTTTGAAATACGCTGCCTTTAATTTTGCGCAATGAAAATTAAGGATTTTTGATTGCTTGAAAAACGCTGGTTGTCATGTAGATAGCTGGTAATGAAAAGGTAAGGAACAGGTTGGGAAAATTTACAATTTAAAAATAAAATGAAAAAAATTGCAGCGTATTTACTTTGCTTTTTGCTGATTGCTGTCTTGCCGCTGATGGCGTGCAGCAACGATGGAATGACGGAGGCTGTGGCAGGCAGCTTCGAGGTACAGTTTGAATGCCCTTCGCTGATAGAAGTGGCCAAGGGAGGGGAATATACGTTCCAGGTGACCGGGAGTAACAAGCCGGCGGAATCGGATGTGATTATTCTGGAATCGACAGGGGGAATCTCGTATACGTGTGTGCTGGTGAGTGTTTTGGAAAACAGTTTTACCATAAAGCTTGCCGACGGATGCGAAAGCGGTACGTACCGGGTGTTCGTCAAGCGTGGTGACCGCAAGAAACAGATTGGTACTACCTATATTAATATTGTAGAGGGAATTGATTTCACACCGGATGCCGGAACGACGGTGTACGGGGTGGTATCGACAGCCGACGGTCCGGTGCAGGGTGTTGTGGTATCGGACGGTGTAGAGGTGAGCGTGACCGACGAACGGGGTATCTACCAGCTTCAGTCGGAAAAGAAATGGGGGTATGTGTTTATCTCCGTTCCTTCGGGATATGAAGTTCCTGCCGAGGGAGTCTTGCCTCGGTTCTACAAGATGATGAAGGGGGACGCCGCTACAACGGAGCGTGTGGACTTCTCGCTGACTGAGGTGGAAGGACAGGATAATTATAAGGTGTTTATGCTGGGCGATATGCATCTGGCCAACCGCACGGGCGACCTGGGACAGTTTATGGACTTTACCGAGGATCTGAACAGCTACCGTGCCTTGCATCAGCACGAAAAGATGTATGCCATTACGCTGGGCGACATGACCTGGGACCTGTACTGGTATTCGAACAGTTATGCGCTGCCTGAGTACCTGAATACTATCAACAATCAGGTGAAGGGACTTCAGATTTTCCATACTATCGGAAATCATGACTACGACTACAAGGCTATGAGCGATGAGGAGGCGGGAAGCCGTTTCATGGATTATATCGCTCCGACATATTATTCGTTCAACATCGGAAAGGTGCACTACGTGGTGCTGGATGACATCGATTGCGGCAACTACGACGGCACTACCTCGCGCGACTACGAGAAGCGTGTGTCGGCCGAACAGCTGAGCTGGCTGTCGAAGGATCTGGCATATGTCGACAAGTCGACACCGCTGGTAGTGGTGATGCACGCACAGCTGTTCTACCCGTCGCAGACGGAAGGTTTCAAGATAGACCATGACGTGCTGAACACTACGCAGCTGCTGGACGTGCTGGACGGCTACAAGGTGCATTTCGTGACCGGACATACGCACCTGAGTTTCAACGTGACTCCGGAGGATGACGTAACGGGCGGACGCGAGGTGTACGAACATAACGCGGGTGCGATATGCGCTTCGTGGTGGTGGTCGGGCTACCTTACTCCGGGTGTGCACATCAGTCCCGACGGAACACCGGGCGGATACTCGGTATGGGATGTGAACGGAACGGACATCGAATGGATATACAAGGCTACGGGATGGACGGAGGATTACCAGTTCCGCAGCTACGACCTGAACAATGTGCATTTCTCGATGGCGGATGTGCCGCAGATGCCGGCCGGTGTACCGGCTTCGGTCAAGGCGAAATTCCAGCGCTATGTGGATGCTTATCCGGTGAACAAGGACAACGAGGTGCTGATAAACATCTGGAACTGGAATCCGCGCTGGACGCTGACGGTGACCGACGAGAAGGGCAACAAGCTTGCTCCTGAGGAGGTATGGGCTTACGATCCGCTGCATGTGGCAGCGCTGAGCGTGAAGCGTTTCAACTCGTCGACACTGAGCTCTACACCGAGCTTCATTACCGAAAACTTTACGCATTTCTTCAAGGTGAAGGCGGCGGATGCCGACGTGGATCTGACTATCACCGTGCGCGATGAGTTCGGACACGAATGGACCGAGCAGATGCAACGTCCGAAGGCGTTCTCGACGGATGCTTACCTGCCTCGCTGAACGGGGATGCACCGACAAGCTACTTAATGTTTTACTAAATATTTATTTATGAAAGTTTTCAATTCGTATGTTTTTTTGCTGTTGCTGTTGCTGACGGGCAGTGTCTCTACGCTGTCGGCGCAGAACAGAACAGTATCGGGTAAGGTACTGGATGCCTTGCAGGAACCGCTTATCGGGGTGTCTATCGTCATCGACGGAACTGCCCAGGGAAGCATTACTGATGTAGACGGAGCCTTCGAGCTTCAGATACCTGCCGGCGGGGCTACTCTGAATTTCTCTTATGTGGGTTATCTTACCGAAAAGGTGAAGGTGAAACCGGGACAGAAAAATATTGTGGTATATATGCAGGAAGATGCCATCATGCTGGATGAGGCGGTGGTTATCGGTTACGGTACGCAGAAGAAGGTGAACCTGACGGGAGCCGTGGCTACGGTGGGCAGCGAGAAGCTGGAGAACCGTGCGACGCAGTCGCTGGCAAACATGCTGCAAGGTTCGGTAGCCGGTCTGAATGTCACTACCTCGTCGGGTGTGCCGGGCAGCTCGCCCAGCATCAACGTGCGTGGTACGACTTCTATCAACAGTGCCAGTCCGCTGGTGCTGATAGACGGTGCGGTGGGTGAACTGGACCGTGTGAACCCGAACGACGTGGAGTCTATCTCGGTTATCAAGGATGCGTCGGCTGCGGCAGTATACGGTGCGCGTGCGGCATTCGGTGTGATTCTGGTCACAACCAAGTCGGGCTCGGCACAGGACGGAAAGGCTACCGTGCGTTACAGCGGCCGTCTGGGATGGCAGGCTCCTACCACGACTACCGATTACGAAACAACCGGTTACTGGTCGGTGTATACGGTAAACACCTTCTGGCGTGCGAAGAACGGCACGAACTACGTGGACTATACCGACTACGACATGCAGCAGCTGCTGGCTCGTGTGAACGACAAGACGGAGAATCCCGACCGCCCGTGGGTAGTGGAAGATACAAGAAACGGTCGCCGTCAGTGGGTGTACTACGGCAACTACGACTGGTGGCACATGATGTACAACGACCGTCGCCCTACCCAGCAGCACAGCATCTCGCTGAGCGGGGGTACGAAGGATGTGAAATACCTGGTGAGCGGGGCATACGATTACCAGAAAGGTATCCTGAACATGAATCCGGATATCTACCGCAAGTATAACCTGCGTTCGAAGATTGACTTTACCATCAACCGCTATGCTACGCTGAGCAACAATACTTCGTTCTATGGCTCGCAGTATACTTTTCAGGGTAACGGAAGCATCGACGATACCATCGGTTACAGCGGACGTCACGCGCTGGCATGCTTCCCGATGAAGAACCCCGACGGCTCATGGCTGTACAGTACTCCTTACCTGAACTATAAGGTGGGCAACGGACGTCATATCATGCTGGGCGAGGGATCGCACCGCAACGTGAACCGCACGAACGACTTCTCGAATACTACACGACTGGTCATCACACCGATCAAACAGCTGAGTCTGACGGGGGACTTTACCTACCGTCTGTACCAGACACGCAATACACACCGTTCGAACAACCTGTTCTACCGCGAATATCCGGACGGACCGCTGTTGTCGTATGCTACCGGAGCCGGTCTGAACAAGCTGAGTGAATCGGTGAACACACGCAACTATTATTCGGCAAACGTTTTTGCCAACTACGAAGATACATTCGGCGAAGCACATCACGTGACAGGAGTGGTTGGTTTCAACTACGAACGCATGTATCTGAAGAATGTTTCGGCTGCGGGACAGAACCTGACTTCGACTTCGCTGGACGACCTCGACCTGGTGGGACAGAATGCCGAGGGTGAAGTGCTGACCGAAGTGGGCGGCGGACAGAGCGAATATGCGCTGGCTGGTTTCTTCGGCCGTGTGAACTACGACTACAAGGGACGCTACCTGTTTGAGGCGAGCGGACGCTACGACGGTACATCGCGTTTTGCTGCCGGAAGCCGCTGGGGATTCTTCCCTTCGGGTTCGGTGGGATGGCGTATCTCGGAAGAACCGTTCTTCAAGCCGCTGAGCGGATATGTAGACAACCTGAAGCTGCGTGCTTCGTTCGGTAGCCTGGGTAACCAGAATGTTTCTTCTTACTATACATACATGCGTCTGATTTCGGTAAACGACTTTGCCGGCTTCACGTTCGGCGAGGGCAGCTCGATGGCGAAATATGCTACACTGGGTGCGCCGGTGGCATCGGACCTGACCTGGGAAACTTCGGAACAGTGGGATTTCGGTTTCGACCTGACCATGCTGAAGAACCGCCTGAACATTACCGTAGACGGATATGTGCGCAACACACTGAACATGCTGACCGACGGTGTGGAACTGCCGGCTGTGTATGGAGCCAGTGTGCCGGATATGAATACAGCCGACTTGCAGACTAAGGGATACGAAGTGACAATGTCGTGGAGAGACCAGTTCGAACTGGCCGGACGTCCGCTGGAATACAGTCTGGGATTCAACGTGAGCAACTACAAAAGCTACATTACCAAGTATGACAATAAAGACAAGACATTTGCCAAGGATTACTACGAAGGCATGCGCATCGGAGAAATCCGGGGATTTGTGACCGACGGTCTGTTTGCTACCGACGAGGAGGCACAGGCGTATGCCAAGGAGGTAGACCTGAGTTACATGGTAGACGGACTGACCGGAGGCTGGAAGGCCGGCGACGTGAAGTTTGTCGACCTCGACGGTGACGGTATGGTGGATATAGGCAGCAACAATGTAGCCGATCCGGGCGACCGCAAGGTATTGGGTAACTCACTGCCCAGCCTGTCGTATGGTATCAATGCCAGTGTACGCTGGTGCGGATTCGATGTATCGGTGTTCTTCCAGGGAACAGGTAACCACTACTGGTATCCTCACGGACACATGATGTCGTTCTGGGGTCCGTTCTCTTATCCTTACCAGACCTTCCTGCAGAAGGATTTCATGGACAAGGTGTGGGCCGAAGACAATACGGATGCTTACTTCCCGCGTCCGATGGCATACTCGTCGACTTCCGGTCCGCTGAGCAAGGTGAACGACCGCTATTTGCAGAACATCCGCTACATGCGTCTGAAGAACCTGACCGTAGGATATACCATTCCGGTGAACCTGACAAAGAAAATCGGTATCGGTCAGGCACGTTTCTACTTCTCGGGCGAGAACCTCTGCTACTGGTCGCCGCTGAAGAAGATTACCAAATACGTGGATCCGGAAGGAGCCATCAGCCGCAGCAACGATACGTACAACGAAAGTTTCTATCCGTGGCAGAAGACGCTGCTGTTTGGTGTAGACATCACTTTCTAAACGGAAATTCATTGAATAAAACAACCAAGAACAGATTCGTATGAAAAAATATATATTTACAGCACTGGTACTGACAATGGGGTTGACTTCGTGTGACGGTTTGCTCGACCTGACTCCTAAAAGCGAGATATCGCAGAATGACTATTTCAAGACAGAGAGCGACTTGCAGCTTTTCAGTAACTCGTTTTACAACAACCTGCCGGACAAGAGCCCTTTCGACGACCAGAGTGACCTGTACGTGCAGCAGAATCTTTCCGACGAGATGCTGGGCGGAAACAACCGTACCGTGCCTGCTTCGGGCGGGGGATGGACATGGACCGACCTGCGCAAGATGAATACCCTGCTGGCGTATGTGAATCAGTGCAGCGACGAGAATGCGGTGGTGAAATATACGGCACTGACCCGCTTCTTCCGTGCGTTCTTCTATTTCGAGAAAGTCAAACGCTTCGGTGATGTGCCCTGGTACGATGTGGAACTGGGTTCTGCCGACGAGGCACTGTACAAGCCGCGTGACTCGCGTGAGCTGGTGATGACCAAGATGATAGAGGATATCGACTATGCCATCGATAATCTTCCTACACGCGAGGAAGAGTCGAGCAGTCCGTTCCGTGTGAACCGCTGGGCGGCACTGGCGCTGAAGGCACAGTTCTGTCTGTACGAAGGTACGTACCGCAAGTATCACGACCTGAAGCTGGAAGGCAACGATTATACGTATTACCTGGATCTGGCTGCCAAAGCTGCCGGCGAGATTATCAATGATGGTCCGTACAAGCTGTACTCTACCGGACATCCGGAATCGGACTACCTGAATCTCTTCGCTGCCGAAGATGCGAATCCGGATGAATATATCCTGGCTATCAAGTTCGACTACAGTCTGGCTATCCATCACAATGCCAACGGACATACGCTGGTTCCTACTCAGGGACGTCCGGGACTGACACGCAAGATGGTGAATATGTATCTGATGAAGGACGGAAGCCGCTTTACCGACCAGCCGGGATGGCAGGAAATGAGCTTCCTGGAGGAAACAAAGGACCGCGACCCGCGTCTGGCTCAGAGCATCCGTACACCGGGATATACCCGTATCGGGGAAACAACGGTGCTTCCTCCCGACCTTTCGGTTACTGTGACTGGCTACCAGCCGATCAAGTTCGTGCAGGGGCCGACTGCTTCCGGCGGACAGGTAGACCGCAACGACCGCAATACGAACGACTTGCCTGTGTACCGCTATGCCGAAGTGCTGCTGAACTATGCCGAGGCAAAGGCGGAACTGGGTACGCTGACTCAGGAGGATCTGGATATCTCTGTGAACCTGTTGCGTGACCGTGTAGGTATGAACGACGCGCACCTGAACATGGCTGCTGCCAATGCCAATCCGGACCGTTATCTGTCGGCTAAGGAAACGGGTTATCCCAACGTATCGGGAAGCAACAAGGGGGTGATTCTGGAAATCCGCCGCGAGCGTGCCGTTGAATTGAATCAGGAAGGTTTCCGCTTCGACGACCTGGTGCGCTGGAAAGCCGGAGCCTGCATCGATCAGGATATCTACGGTATGTATTTCGCCGGTGCGGGTGAATACGACCTGAGCGGCGACGGTAATCCGGATGTGATCTTATATAATAAAGGTACTGCGAAACCGGAAGCCGGCAGCGGGGTGCTGGTGTACGAAATCGGCAAGGATATTCTGCTGACAGGAAGCAACAGCGGGTATGTGTACTCTCACAAGAATATCGTGCGCAACGGTTTCAATGAGGAGCGTGACTATCTGTACCCGATTCCTATCAACGAACGTTCACTGAACCCGAATCTGACACAGAATCCGGGATGGAGCGACGGACTGGGTTTCTAAACTTCAGCTTCTGTTCTGAAACAAAACAGCTAATCTCTCTTGAAACATCAGTTGGTTTTTCGGGAATGGAATAAATAATCTCTCTTGAAATATCAGCTGGTTTTTCGGGAATGGAATAAATAATGTATCTCTTGAAACATCAGCTGGTTTTTCGGAGAAAAGAAATAAATAATCTATCTCTTGAAACATCAGCAGGTTTTTCGGAGAAAAGAAATAAATAATCTATCTCTTGAAACGCCAGCTGGCTTTTCGGAAAAATGAAATAATATAATCTATCTCTTGAAACATCAGCTGGTTTTTCGGGGGTGAAACAGGAATTTTCTGGAAAGATCCTTCAACTGCAAAACAAACAAATTAACTCTGTAAAACATATGAAACTGATCAATTATATCATGGCTTCGGTGCTGTTTCTCTCGGCAACGCTTCTGGGCAGTTGCAGCGAAGAGGAGAATACGCTTTCGAAAGCTGTACTGGCAAGTGCCAGTGCCCTGGACTTTGAGGCTGAAGGGGCACAGCCGAAAACGATTACCGTGTATGCGGATGCCGACTGGGTGATGGAGGACTTGCCCGAATGGATTACGGTGACTCCTGCCACAGGAAACGGTACGACGGATGTGACGGTATCGGTAACTGACAACATGCGCGACGGGGCGGAGGATAATCCGCGCAAGGCGACAATCGTATTCAAGGGTTGTACGCTGGCAAGCCGTGCGGAGGTAGTGGTTTCGCAGGATGGCGACAAGTACCGCGACTGTCAGGAGTATACAGTGGACGAACTGCCGGCACTGGAAGATGAAACGGTGGTTTCGGTTCCGGAAGCACTGGTTACGGCGGTGACGACTTCGGGCTGCATCGTAACCGACGCACAGTACGCTGTAAACATGTTCCTGCAAACTGCAACTGCCGTGAACGTGGGCGACAAGGTAGCGGTGAAAGGTTCGAAAGGCACAGATGCACACGCCTTGCCTTACGTGGTATGCGACGAGGTACGTGTGGTATCGGAAGGCAATAATATCGGTTATCCGGAAGCTCACGACGTGACTGCCGAAGTGGACAGCTACACATCGGATAGCCGTGAATGGATTTCGGCAAGCGGTGTGCTGAGCGGTAACAATGTGACGATAGACGGTGCGGTGAACTCGGTGTCTATCATCGACGCGCCCGAAAGCTTGAATCTGGCAGCCCTGAACGGTCACAAGGTGACGGTGTACGGCTACTTCGACGGAGTGGCTGCTCCTGCACTGCGCATACAGGCTGCACGCATCGAAGACAAGGGTGTGGTAGAGGTGATCTATTTCTCGGAAGACTTTGAGTGGCTGTTGCCCTGGGCAGAGAACAGCGGTGCCGGACAGACAGTGGAAAACGACGGATCGGGTACTGCTCCGCAGATTTACAGTGCGAAGAACGACGAGGGACAGACAGCTGCCGAAGCGTTGCTGGCTCACGGATACGGACTGGAAGAAAGTCGCGGTGCTTCTATCTATCTGCAGAAATGTTACCTGAAGTTCGGTAAGGCAGACTATCAGGCAGGACTGACACTGCCGGCTGTAGACGGCATACCGTCAGGCGAGAAGGTAATGCTTTCGTTCGACTGGGCGCCGATGGTGGGCGGTACGAGAAAGTTCGACCCGGTACAGCTGATCATCACCGTGACCAACGGCAGCGAGACAGTCGGACTGGATCCGATAGGACATAACTTTGTGAATGAGGTAGACAAACTGGAATGGCTGCATGCCGATGTGGTACTGGAGGGTGTTTCCATCACGAAAGATACACGCATCACCATCAAGTCGGATGCATGGGGTGAAACTGCCGCTACTTCGGGCAGCAGTGTATATCGCCGCTGGTTTATCGACAATATCAAACTGAGCCGCGCCAACTGACAGGTGCGGTAGCAGAGAGGTTCCACAGGCTGTACAGCATTTACGCAGACGGTTTTCTACCGGCAGGCGTCGAGCTGTACGGCCTGTGGTTTTTTTATTTTTATCGTAACAATGCAATCCTGTAGGCGGACGGTGACGGACACTGCCCGGAACTGGCTATGTATCTTTGTGATACAGAAAAGAGATTGAAAGCTTTCAACAGGTATTCGTTTTAATCATTTAAAAAGTAAAAAGATTATGGAAAGAGCAGTGACTTATTCGGTAGTAGCAAGAAAGAAACCTAATGATCTGGAAGGTAGTGCCAAATATTATGCCCTGGCACAGGCACGCGGCGAGATGGGAATCCGTGAAATGGCGGACCGTATTCAGCAGATGTGTACGGTGACACGTGCCGATACGATGGCGGTGCTGATTTCGCTGGGTACGGTGATGCGTGACGGTCTGTGTGCCGGAGAAATCGTGCGTCTGGGCGACCTGGGTTCGTTTCAGATCGGTCTGAACGGTGAGGGTAGTGTCACGGAGGAAGAATATCACACCGGACTGATAAAGAAGGCGCATATCAACTTCCGTCCGGGAGCCGATTTGTCGGACATTCTGAATTCGCTGAGCTACGAACGTGTGCCGGTAAAGCCTAAAAAAGAGGAGTAAGACTCCGGAAGGGAGATGCGGACAGATGTGAAATATAAAAAACAAGGAGGAATGTATGACTGGAAAGGTAAAATGGATTCTGATCAGGATAATCAAGTGTCTGTATTGCATACTGACCGGAAAGAAAGGAGGGTGTGATGAGAAAGATTGACATGATTGTCATTCATTGTTCGGCAACGAGAGCGGATGTTCCGCTCTCGCCCCGCCAGCTGGATGAAATGCACCGACAGCGCGGGTTCGACGGATGCGGGTATCATTATTATGTAAGGCGCGACGGAGAAATATGTACGATGCGTCCGGTAGACCGCCCCGGAGCGCACGCCAAAGGATATAACCAGCACAGTATCGGTGTGTGTTACGAAGGAGGACTGGACGAGCAGGGACGTCCTGCCGACACACGTACGGAACTTCAGAAGCGTTCGCTCAGGGTGCTGGTGAGAGTGCTTGCCATGGACTTCCAGACACGCCGGATAGTAGGACATCGCGACCTGAGTCCGGACCTGAACGGTGACGGGGTGATAGAACCGGAAGAGTGGACGAAGGTGTGTCCCTGCTTTGATGTTGGGACGGAATTATAAGAAAATTTATGTACAGTGTTGTGATGATATGTTTTTGTGTTAAAAAACTGTCAAAATGTAATATGTAAAATAAATATATGTGTTATTGAGTTTTAACGCTTGTGTAAATATTTGGTTTATAGTGATTTGTGGTAAGGGGCTCTTTTAAGGAGTCCCTTATTTTTTTGAATGTTTGTTATTGTTTGTTTTTATATGGTTTTATCCATAAATTCTCGAAAATGGTATAAAAGTGCTCAATGTGTTAGCAAGATGTTGGTGTTTATGGTAAAAAATAAAGCTAAAACTGTCTATTTGATAATTTATAGAATATGCAAGAATATTTATGTATTTTGCTTTAATTTTTTGTTTTTTAATGAAATGATATGTATATTTGCGTCCGTTATTAAAATTTTATTAGAATATGAAAAAGCGAATTACACTTTTTTGTGCCTTTTTGTTAATAGGCATAAGTCTGGCGATAGCTCAGGCTGTACAAGTGACAGGTGTCGTGATGTCTGCGGAGGATGACATGCCTGTCGTGGGAGCTTCTATTTTGGTTAAGGGAACTTCTAATGGTACAATTACGGATATCGACGGAAAGTTTATACTGAAAGTTAACAAGGGGGATAAACTTGAAATCAGCTATATCGGTATGAAATCGCAGACAGTAGCTGCCCAAAATAATATGAAGGTGGTACTGGAATCGGATACAGAAGTTCTGGATGAAGTCGTAGTTACCGGTATGCAGCGTATGGACAAGCGATTATTTACAGGAGCGTCAACAAAAATATCTGCCGAAGACTCTAAACTTGACGGTGTGCCGGAAATCAGCCGTGCCCTGGAAGGACGTGCAGCCGGTGTATCGGTTCAGAACGTATCAGGTACTTTCGGTACAGCTCCGAAAATCCGTGTACGTGGTGCCACATCTATCTACGGTAGCTCTAAACCGTTGTGGGTAGTAGATGGTGTCATCATGGAGGATGTAACGGAAGTAGGTGCTGACGATTTGTCTTCGGGTGATGCCGTTACACTGATCAGTTCGGCTATTTCTGGTTTGAATGCTGACGATATCGAAAACTTCCAGATCCTGAAGGATGGTTCGGCTACTTCTATCTATGGTGCTCGTGCCATGGCAGGTGTGATTGTCGTTACTACCAAGAAAGGTAAGGCAGGTTCTAACAAAATCAGCTATACAGGTGAATTCTCCCTGCGTATGAAACCGAACTACCGTAACTTCAATATCATGAACTCTCAGGAGCAGATGGACGTATACAAGACACTGGAAAGCAACGGTTACCTGACATTTGCCGATGTATACCGTGCTTCTAACAGTGGTGTATATGGTAAGATGTATCATTTGATCAACAGTTACGACGCAAACACAGGATTTGGCATGCCAAACACTCTGGAAGCAAGAAATGCTTATCTGCGTGAGGCTGAATACAGAAATACAGACTGGTTTGATGTTTTGTTCAACAACAGCATTTCGCAGAACCATGCAATCAGTATGACAAGTGGTACTGAAAAGGCTTCGTACTATACTTCACTGAGTGTGATGAACGACCCGGGATGGACCAAACAGAGCAAGGTACAGCGTTACACTGCCAACCTGAACGCTTTGTATAACATTACCAAGAAAGTTTCATTGAACCTGATCGGTAACGCTTCTTACCGTAAACAGCGTGCACCGGGTTCGTTAAGCTCGAATCTGGACCCTATAAGTGGTGAAGTAAAACGTGACTTCGATATCAACCCGTATTCTTACGCGCTGAATACTTCACGTGCACTCGACCCGAATGAATACTACGTACGTAACTATGCGCCGTTCAATATCTTGCATGAACTGGACAATAACTATATGGATCTGGATGTAGTAGATATGAAATTCCAGGGTGAATTGAAATACAAACCTATCAATAAGGTAGAACTGAGTGTGCTGGGCGCTTACAAGTATTCTACTACTACTCAGGCTCACAAGATTACTGACTATTCTAACCAGGCATGGGCTTACCGTGCAATGGATGATGCTACTATCCGTGACGCTAACCCGTGGTTGTATACTGACCCGGATGTATCGAACGCATTGCCGGTATCGGTTCTTCCGGTGGGAGGTTTCTACCGTGAAACTAAATATGGCATGAACAGCTACGACTTCCGTGCTACTGCCAGCTACAATGATGTATTTAATGAAAACCATATCTTCAACTTCTTCGGTGGTATGGAGTTGAACGCTACCGACCGTACACAGACTTGGTTTCAGGGTGTAGGTTTGCAGTATGATATGGGTATGCTTCCTTCTTACGACTATCTGTACTTCAAACAGGGTAATGAGGAAAATGCTGCTTACTACGGTGTGTCTACAACCCGCTCTCGTGACGTGGCTTTCTTCAGTACAGCTACTTATTCATGGAAAGGTAAATATACAATAAACGGTACAGTCCGTTATGAAGGTTCTAACAAGCTGGGTAAGAGCCGTTCGGCACGCTGGCTTCCTACATGGAACGTTTCGGGTGCATGGAACGTACACGAAGAAAGCTGGTTTGAAAACCTGAGACCGGCCTTGTCTAACCTGACTCTGAAGGCTTCTTACTCACTGACTGCCGACCGTGGTCCGGCTGAGGTTTCTAACTCACGCGTAATCGTCAACAGTTATAACTCTTACCGCCCGTTTGCCAGTGTAAGTGAATCCGGACTTCAGATTACAGAACTGGAAAACAGTGAGCTGACTTACGAAAAGAAACATGAGTTGAATGTCGGTGCTGAAATCGGTTTCCTGGATAACCGCATCAATCTGGCTATGGACTGGTACAAGCGTAACAACTACGACTTGATCGGTATCATCAACACAATGGGTGTAGGTGGACAGATTTCAAAATATGCCAATGTTGCCAGCATGAAGTCACACGGTGTGGAATTTACATTGTCTACAAGAAACATTGTAACACGCGACTTCAAATGGAATACCGACTTTATCTTCTCTAACGCGAAGAACGAAGTTACCGAACTGGATGCTAACTCACGTGTTATCGACCTGATTGCAGGTACAGGTTTTGCTCTGGAAGGTTATCCGGTACGTTCACTGTTCTCTATGGACTTCCAGGGACTGAACGGACAAGGTCTCCCGACATTCATCAATGAAAAAGGTGAAGTGACTGTAAGTGACATCAACTTCCAGGAACGTAACGTTAAAGATCATCTGGTTTACGAAGGTCCGACCGATCCGACTATTACCGGTAGTTTCGGTAACGTATTTACCTACAAGAACTTTAAGTTGAATGTATTTATCACTTACTCATTCGGAAATGTAATCCGTCTGGATCCGGTATTCAGCAATGAATATACTGACTTGGATGCAACACCGAAAGAGTTTGTAAACCGCTGGACTAAGCCGGGTGACGAAAATATTACCAACATACCGGTTATCGCCGATACACGTATGAACCGTCAGGATTCTCAGTTGAGCCGCGCATACAATGCATACAACTACTCTACAGAACGTATTGCTAAAGGTGACTTCATCCGTATGAAGGAAATTTCACTGAACTATGATTTCCCGAAATCACTGGCCAGCCGTATGAAACTGAGCAACCTGTCACTGAAACTTCAGGCAACCAACCTGTTCCTGATTTATGCCGACAAGAAGCTGAACGGTCAGGATCCGGAATTCTTCAACACCGGTGGTGTGGCTGCTCCTGTTCCTAAGCAGTTTACTTTGACTTTGAGATTGGGTATTTAATTTGATTTAAAAGAGAAAATTATGATGAAAAATATAAAAACATACAGTGCTGCTTTATTGATGGCGTGGGCTTTCGCTTCGTGTAGCGATTTCCTGGATACAGTGCCAGATAATCGTGCAGAAATTGATACGGAGTCGAAGGTTACCAGTCTGCTGGTTTCGGCTTATCCTAACTATTATCCGATAATGATGTTTGAGCAGGCTTCGGACAATACGGCTGACAACGGTGAAATGTATGGCTTTGAGTTCCAGCAGGAACAGGATGCCTATCTGTGGAGTGATATCAAGACAGATACGAGTCAGGACTCTCCGCAGGGAATGTGGAACGGACTTTATATGGCGATTGCTTCGGCAAACCATGCACTGCAGGCTATCGAACAGATGGGAAATCCGGCTTCGCTGAACGCTCAGAAAGGTGAAGCGCTGTTGTGCCGTGCATATGCACATTTTGTCTTGGCTAATATCTTCTGTGAAGCTTACGATCCGGCTACCGCTGCGGAAAAATTGGGTATTCCTTACGCTACGAAACCGGAAACAGAAGTAGCTCCTGAATATACCAGAGGTACACTGGAAGAAACTTATCAGCATATTGAGGCTGATTTGCTGGAAGGACTTTCGCTGATTAATGACAATTTATATTCAGTGCCTAAATATCATTTCAACAAGAAGGCTGCCAATGCTTTTGCCGCACGTTTCTACCTGTTCTATGTAAAAGAAGATAAATCAAACTATGAAAAGGTGCTGGAATATGGTAAGGCTGTTTTGGGTACAAATCCGGCAAGATCACTGCGCCAGCTGCAGGCCGATCTGGGTTCTATCACTAATATAGATGAAAGAGGCGATGCGTATATCTCTGCTTCGGTAGACGCTAACTTGCTGATTACTCCGATTTACAGTTCATGGCCTTATATTTATGGTCCTTACAACATGGCAAAACGTTATGGCATGAACCGTACCGTAACCACTTACGAAACACTCTGGGCAGATGCTCCATGGAACCCCAATACGTTGTTTTATGCCAGCCTGAACGGTATGGAACAGAAGTTGTGTTTCTTCAAGTATCGTATGTACTTTGAGTATACAGATAAGGTAAACGGTATCGGTTGGCGTCACGCTGTAATCGTTCCGTTCAGTACCAACGAAACATTGCTTTGCTGCATCGAGGCTAATATTCTGAAGGCTCAGCCTGACTATGCTACTGCTGTAGAATATATGAACGAATGGCTGGATGCATCGAAGGGTGACGGAAGATACGGATATCCGGAAACACTGACAGAAGATAAAATTGTAGACTTCTATGAAAGTGTGGGATATACACCGATACCTGTAACCGATGAAACCAAACGTACAGTGAAGAAACACCTGAATCCTTGCTTCTCGTTTGTAAACAAGAAACAGGAAAATATGATCCACTGTGTGTTGCAGATGCGCCGTATTGAAACTATTCACGACGGTTCACGCTGGATGGATGTAAAACGCTACGGTATTGAAATTACTCATAACCGTGATGGTATGGACCCGATCGTATTGACAAAAGATGATCCGCGTCGCGCATTCCAGTTGCCACAAGATGTTATAGAAGCTGGTCTGGAGGCTAATCCTCGATAAATGAACTTTAAAATGATAGTTGTTATGAAAAAGATAAAATACTTATTTTTGATATTGGTAGCCATGTGTACTGCTACCTCATGCAGCGAAGATGATTTGTCGCCTGATAGCATTTTTGATACGACGGCTCCTCAGCGCAATGAGTTTGATAACTGGATTCTTACGAACTATACAACTCCATATAATATCGACTTGAAGTATCGTTTTGAGGATATCGAATCGGATATGGACTATAACGTGATACCAGCCGATTATAACAAGTCGATTGCTTTGGCGCAGATGGTGAAATACCTGTGGCTGGAAGTGTATGCCAAACTGGCTGCTCCAGAGTTTCTTCCTACTTACTGTCCGAAAATCATGCACTTTGTAGGTTCACCGGAATATAACGCAGCCAGCGGTTCCATTGTATTGGGTACTGCGGAAGGCGGTATGAAGATTACGTTGTTCAACGTAAACGGACTGGATGTCGAAAATCCGAACATGGAGGTACTGAATGAATGGTACTTCAAGACCATGCACCATGAGTTTGCTCATATCCTGCATCAGACAAAGAATTACTCTACAGACTTTAATGACATTACTGCCGGTAAGTATTCGGGTGAAGGTTGGGTGAATCTGGAGGATGCTGATGTACGTAAAGACGGTTTCGTAACCGCCTATGGTTCCAGCAAACCGGATGAAGACTTTGTAGAAACCATTGCAAACTACGTGGTAAAATCGGACGCTGAATGGCAGAACATCATGAGCCAGGCCGGAACAGTAGGTGGCGCATTGATTCAGGAAAAACTGGATATGGTTACCGAATATCTGAGTGACTCATGGGGAATTGATATTCAGGCTTTGCATGAAGAAGTGCAGGAACGCCAGTCGCATATACTGGAAATGGATTGGACAACATTAAAATGATAAAAACGGAATGAGTATGAAAAAGTTATTATATATTTTTACTCTGATCAGTTCGTTCTTGCTGGCGGGCTGTACTTCAGAAACGGAAAACTTGTTCGGTGAATCGGCTTCGAACCGTGTGGAGGAAGCGATGGAAAACGCCCAGAAGATTTTGGTTGAGGCACCGAACGGATGGTTGATGAAATATTATCCTTCTTCTCAGCAGAGTTTTGGCGGATACAACGTGTTGATGTCGTTTACTGCAGAAGGTGAAGTAACGGTCAGTGCTGATATCGCTGATCCCAGTGCTAAGTCGACAAGTCTCTACCGTTTGAAAGAACAGGCTGGTCCTACACTGACTGTAGATACTTATAATGAAATTTTCCACTTCTTCTCTGATCCGGCCTCGGGTGTAGGTGCTACAGGACTCGGTATGGAAGGTGACTATGAATTTACTATTCAGTCGGCCACTCCGGAACAGGTAGTGATGAGAGGTAAAAAGTCTGGAAATACCATTATCATGACTCCGATGCCGGAAAATGAAACTTGGGAAGCATATCTCACTGATATCGAGGAAGCTGAGCAAAAAGTAAATTATGTACTTTTCTCTTATGCTGCTGATGGTGAGAAATATGACGTAACAAAATCATATCGAACACTGGCTATCTCGCATGAAGTTGACGGTGAGAATGTGACAGAGGTCTTTTCATACATTCAGACCAAGGAAGGTATGGAATTCTACAGCCCGATTACATTGGGTGGAATGGAAGTATCGAAATTGGTTTACGATAGTGCTTCTGGTACTTGGAAGTCTGAAGATGGAAAAGCTATATTGAGCGGTGAAACTACTCCTCCGGCATTGTTATTTGCCAACGGTGGTCCGTGGTTTGTTACTTACGACGGTATGAGTTCATACGGACAGCAGACTGTGGCTTCAACATTGAGCGGAATGGCTTCTTCTTATCCAGGTCTGACGCTGGATTATCTGGCTATCGCTCCTACTTATGAAGTTGTGGATATGGTATTCGGTGGCAGAGAAGGTCTTTTGCAGCTTGTAACTTCAGCAAGTGGTGATGATAAAGTAAGTCTGACTTTGACTGGATCTGGAGATGCTGTTGGTGTAGAATTTGCAAATGCTGGAATCCTTGACGCTATTTTTCTGTTTGCAAAATTCTCTCCAGTCACATTCACTGTAGAACCTGATGATCCAATTAATCCGACTAAGATGACACTGACTCAGGTAGGCAATACGAAGAATGTAATCGTTGTAACCAATCAGGAAACTCCGTTTGGTTATCATGAATAATAATAATTTTCTCTATTAATTTCTCTCTTAAAGAATGATTGGAAGGCTATTCCTAGTGATAGGGGTAGCCCTCACTTTTTTATTGCTGGACGGGTGTGAAGGCAAGTGGCTGTTGAATAAGTGGATGTATAAGGTCTGAAACAGTCGCTGTATATATTTTGTGCTAGGCACTTTGAGTTGTCTCAAAATGGAACTGCGAAAGTAAAAATCTTATAGATTGAAATTTAGAACTATTAGTGTCCGATAAGTATATTAAATAGCCTGATTATCAGTATTGTTTTTATGGATAAGTTTTCTTGTTAAGCTTGTTGCTTAACTTTATGCAATACTTCGGTAAAAATTTACCGAAGTATTGTAAAGATGAAAAAGTATCTATTGTTCTTGTTTTTTTGTTGTTTCCCATCTCTGGGCTCTAGCGAAGACTGGTAAGCAAATTGGCGGTTATTTTGAGAATGGTGAATCTTTTCGCGGAGGACTGACCAAAGTAAACGATAACGAGTTTATCAATACGCAGGGAAAGTCTGGTAATCGACGAACGTCGTCGTGAGTTTGCCATGCTGGGTGCTCCCCGTCTGATAGACTTGAAGCGTCTGAACCGTGAAGACTGGTTCCGTAAAGATATCGTTCACACTGCCGACGGTGAAACCTGGACATTGCCAGCCAACGATTTGCGCTACATTATGCCAGTTCCGCAGACTGTTCTCGATTTTAATCCGGATATGCCGCAATACGAACGTTGATTCTTGATGCACCAAGAATAACTTGTATTAAGGCCGAAATAAATACTTTATAAGATTCCCCTTGCCATGCCGACAGCTTTGGAAGTTGGTAAGGAATATGCAATTGCTGCTATCGGACGCGCTGGTGATACAGCAACAACAGGGTTAGTTGTTGAGCGATTCACTGTTGAACGTGGTCAGGTTATTACTGATTTGACGATGGATCTTACTTCACTGGCATTCGATGGTGATAAATTGGCTGAACATCTTAGAGAACCTTCTATAGCAGGATATCCGATTCTGTTTAATAATATTAAAACTAACGGAATATATACCGCTACATATCCGTTTGCTAAAGGGGAATTGAGTGAACTAAAAGCAATGTTTGATTCAATGTATCCTGGTGAAAGCGAAGAAACTTTCTATATGTTTATATTTAGCCAGGTTGAAGATTATTGTTCATACAATAAGCAGTCATTGTGGATGATTAATGAACAAGGCTCTTATGAAGTACTTTGCATGGCTAGAGATGAAGCTCAGGAAAACTATAAGTTTGGCATTTCTGCTATTGATGTAGTTGAGTCTAATTATTCACCGGTTGAAGAAATTGATAAATATTTGCCATCAAGCTCTTCTAAAGTACTGCTTAAGAATGCAGGTAAGTTCTGTATGAGTGAATATGCTTCTAAGATGAAGGAATATATGGATAGCAAGTCTACTTATTCATTCAAGACTTCTATAAAAGATATGTCTAAGATCAGATCAATGAAAAAATAATCTTTTGGGATATTACTTGCATGGCTTTGTCCGGAATGTTTCTGGACAAAGTTCATAAGAGGAGATAAGGAAAACGTTCCGTCAGGCTTATAAGGCTTGGCGGAACGTTCTTTTTTATGTACTCATAGGTATACAGGTCGTGAGAAAAGACCTGTAATAGTTTCTTCACACGAATCACACGGTTTCTTTACATCGCGTTTATGTGGGTGTAATACCCGGCTTTTACTTTTGTTGCGTCAATTTAGGAACACTTAACTAAAGAATATGATGACAACAAAATTTAAACGGTTCTTATTGTTTTTTATGGTCTTGCTGCTTTCAGCAGAACAAGTGATGGCTCAGGACAACCGGGCTGTCATTTCGGGTATTGTAACCGATGAAACCGGAATGGGGGTTATCGGAGCTGCTATTCAGGTAAAGAATGAATCAACCGGATTTAATACCGGTTCTATTACAAATGAGAATGGTGAATATACCATCAAGCAGTTACCGCTGGGTGGACCATACAGTATAACGGTAACTTACGTAGGCTATGGCGATCAGAAGAAAACTGGATATACACTGAATCAGGGAGATTTGCTCCGACTGGATTTTCAGTTGAAAGAAGAGAGTGTAGTGATGGAGGCGGTAGAAGTAGTTGCAAATTCATTGAAGAATACTATTGCCACTACCGGAGCTGCTACTTCCGTTACGGAACGCGACCTGGCAAAGCTTCCTGTAAACGGACGTAACTTTACTTCGCTGGTAGATCTTTCTCCACTTAGTACCGGCTCCAGCCTGTCAGGACAGCTTGCATCGTCTACCAACTATACCATCGACGGTATGACGGCAAAGAATCCGACTTCGGGAGGTAGTACGACAAGCCGAAACGGTGTGCCGTATGCTATTTCTATGGAGGCTATCCGTGAGTTTAAGGTGGTAACCAATCAGTACGATGTGACCAACGGACGTGCCGGAGGTGGTACGGTGAGTACAGTTACCAAGTCGGGTACCAATACGCTGACCGGTAGCGCGTTTACTTTTGCCCGTGCCAACTGGTTGTCCAGCCCGTATGATATCCGCGGAAACAAGCGCGACAATGACTTCTCTACTTATCAGTTTGGTGCTTCACTGGGAGGCGCGCTGGTAAAAGACCGTGCTCACTTCTTCATTGCATGGGATCATCAGGCAGACTCTCGTCCGCTGTATATTGCCGATATCCAGAGTGCTGCCGATGAAAAACGTTATAGTCTGACCACAGACGTACGCGACCGTTTCTTACAAATTGCACGCGATAAATATGGAGTATCATCCAATCCTCAGTTTGGTGCTTTCGATAAGAAGCAAAGCACTGATGCCGTATTTGCCCGTTTAGACTGGCAGATCAATGCTACCAATCTTTTGACGTTTACAGATAACTTTGTAAACGATATGAATAATCTGGGATTGGGGGACAATACCTCTATCTGTCTGTACGAAACTTATGGTAATGTACATTCGCTGAACAATAGTGCCATGGCTACCTTGCGTTCGGTAGCAGGTCCGAAAGGAACCAATGAACTGAAGTTGCAGCACCTTTATACGCTGGAAGAATCTATGCCGGGCGATGAGTTGCCTTCTTCCAATATTCCCCGAGCTATTGTCAGCAATGTAGAATCTCAGATTGACGGTAAGACGGCTACTACCGGCATTCAGTTGGGAGGACAGCGTTATTGCCCTGAAAACTTCTACAATCATGTGCTTCAGCTTGTCGATAATTTCTACTACAATACAAACAAAATCAATTATACGTTTGGAGTAGACATGATGTATACACACATGAACTCACGCTATGGTAGTGAAACGAACGGACGTTTCTACTTCAACGGACTGGACGCTTTCGACAATCTGGAACCGTACCGTTACGTTCGTGAACTGTATCTTACTCCCGACGACCGTGTGAAACAAAACATTCTGAATGCCGGTGCTTATGCACAGTTGCAGACTAAGCTTTTCCCGGGATTTGAACTGATTGCCGGCTTGCGTCTGGATAATGCTACTTATTTCAACAAGGGTACGTTCAATCAGACTGTATACGATGAATTGGGATTGAGAACAGACAATGGCTTGTCTACTTTCCAGGTTCAGCCGCGTTTGCAGTTTGCCTGGGATATCAATGACAAACATAAAGATATCATCCGTGCCGGTGCTGGTATCTTTGCTTCCGATATCAACAACTATGCCATGATCAACAACATGGTGTTCGACGGTACACGTACTGCTTCGCTGGATATTACACTTGACAAAACAGCTTCCAACTATCAGGAAATGCTGAACCTCATCCGTCCGGATTTCCCTTCGTACCGCAAGGATCCGTCTACAGCACCGGGAGCCGGACTTTTCAATAATCCGAATGTGGAAAAACTTTCTACCATTAACATGAATGGTGCTGACTGTAAGGTGCCGGTTATCTATAAGGCTAACCTCTCGTATACACATTTCTTCAGCGACCGCCTGAAAATGAGTGTAGCCGGATATATGACACTGGGACGCAACAACTATATGTATGTAGACCGTAACATGGTGGATGAACCGTACTTCCGTATCGCTTCCGAAGGAAACCGTGGAGTGTATGTCCCTGCAAATACTATCGACGATAAGGGGGTAGCCGACTGGAAAGAGAGCAGAAAGAGCGACAAGGTAGGACGTGTACTCGAAATGGTAAGTGAAGGTAAGGTTAATCAGTTTGCTTTCGTTATCGATGGTACATGGCGTTATTTCAAGGATGGAGAACTTTCATTCAGCTATACATGGAACGATACAAAAGACAATACTTCTTACAACGGTAACGTGGCAAACTCGGCTACACTTTCTCAGATGGTTGTAGACGATCCGCGTGATTTGAGCCAGATGAGCTATTCAAGCAATCAGTTCCGTCATAAAGTGGTAGTATATGGTACAGCTCCTACTTTCTGGGGAATCAGTGTGGGTGCACGCTTCTCAGGTATCGGCGGTACACGCTATTCACTCATCGTAGGTGGAAATGTGAACGGTGACTTTGTCGATTCAAATGATTTAGCTTATATTTACGATCCGAACGATCCGAATACTCCGCAGTATCTGAAAGACGGTATTAACAATATTCTTTCTAATCCGGATGTAGAGGAAAGTACAAAAGATTATATTCGCAAGAGTTTCGGAAAGGTAGCCGAACGTAACGGTGGAGTAAACGGATTCTACGGTACACTCGACTTGCGTCTGGCTAAGAAATTCCAGTTCTACAAGAAACACAGTCTGGAACTCTCGGTCGATATATTCAACGTACTGAATATGCTGAACAAGGACTGGGGTGCAGGACATAACTTGGGAGCTCAGAAGATTTATACCATCAAGAGCTTCGATAAGGAGAAAAAAGAGTATGTATACAATGTCAATGCAAATACCGGTGTGTCTAGTCTGAACGGTACTCCTTATCAGGTTCAGATCGGGTTGAGATATGCGTTCTGATAAACAAACTGAAAATAAATAACGATGATTATGAAAACAAGAAATTTACTGATGGCTTGTGCCTGTGCACTCTTTACACTGGCAGGTCAGGCTCAGACACAGGTGATCGCTCACCGCGGATTCTGGAAAGCAGAAGGTTCGGCACAGAATTCTATTGCAGGATTGAAAAAAGCTGCCGAAGCTAAAGTGTATGGTTCTGAATTTGACGTACAGCTCACAGCCGACGGAGTGGTGGTAGTAAACCACGATGATGCGATAGACGGACTGGTTATCGGTGAAACGGCTTACGATAAGCTGAAGGACCTGAAACTGAAGAACGGTGAGAAACTTCCTACGCTTGCCGATTATCTGGAAGCCGGAAAGAAATTGCCGGATGTACAGCTGATTCTGGAAATCAAGCCTCATAAAACAAAGGCACAGGAAGACCAGATTGCAGAAACTACTGTAAAAATGGTAAAGGAATACGGATTGGAAAAGCAGGTGGAATATATCTCATTCAGCATGAATATCTGTGAGCAGCTTGCTCGTCTTACTCCCAAATCGGAAATCGCTTATCTGAAGAGTGACATCGCTCCCAAGGACGTAAAGGCAAAGGGTGCTAATGGCATAGACTATCATTATAAAGCATTCGAAAAACATCCGGAATGGGTGAAAGAGGCTCACGAACTGGGCATGAAGGTTAATGTCTGGACTGTGAACAATGAGAAAGACATGAAAAAGATGATAGACCTGAATGTAGATTATATCACGACCGACCAACCTTTGGAAGCTGCTGCTCTGGTGGCAGGAAAGTAATGGCGGAAGCATGGATTGCTCCGATTGTAACCGATTCTAAATAATATTATCACACACAGGAAATAGGGATGTAACATGACATCCCTATTTTTGTATCGTCAAACTAAAAGCAGAAAAACAATGAAAACAACATTTGTGAAAAGCATTATTTTAGGATTGTTTGCTATGGCTTCCGTTGCAACCGTACAGGCTGAAGAGGCCGGTAAAGAGGCTGTCGGTAAAGAAAGCAGTGCTACGGTTAAGGTGCTGGTAGTAGGACTCGACAATGTCAGCTCGAACTACTTTCCTGAAAGCATGATTACTGAAGAAACGGGTATTCCGGAAGACAGTATCAGCGATACTTACAACCGGATTATTACGGACAATATCATCCATGCAAACAAGAATAAGGAATTTGCATTTATCTCTTCAGAGAAATTTGCTGATGCAGAGAAGTTGTTGGGTGACATACAGGTGAGTGGAGAAAACGAAGAGAGTTATGCTAATGTGAGCCAGATAGACAGCCAGAGTTACAAGCAGCTGCTGGACGAAGCGCATGCCGATTATGTATTGTTCCTGAACCAGCATTATTTGAAGTGGCAGGAAAAACCTTTGCGCACATTGTTCCACTTTGTGAGCTACTCGCTTTACGACAAAAACCAGAAAGAAGTGACGAAAGGTAACAATTACTTTACTTGCATGAATCTGGAAAAAGCTGACAAACTGAGCAAGGCTAGCCGCAAAAGTTCATCGAAAATTGCATCAACTATCATAAAAAGCATCGATAAATAGTAGGCACGATATCGAGTTTCCGAAATATACACAACAAAAATGCCGCAGGTCGTACGTGGAGTATCGCCTGCGGCTCTCTTTTTATATAGACGTATATCGTTTCGGGTTGTATTACAGCGTAAGTGGAATACCCCGGTAGAAATCGAGTATCTTGGTGCGGAACAGGTAGTCGTATTTGGCCTGAAGACGGTCGGAAACGGCTTTCATCCAGGCCGTACGCGATTCGTTGTATTCCGTAGCGTTTGCCTTGCCGTTGGTGTACTTCTCTTTCATCAGCAGGAAGGAAGCCTGTGCCGCTTCGTCGGCTGTAAGGCTGCTGTGATACTGGGTTTCGGCGTTTACGGCATTGTAGTAAGCCTGCTGTATTTCTTTGTAGAGGTTCTTTTTACTTTCCTCCAGTTGCCAGTAGTATGTATGTTGCTGGATACGGGCGCTGCGTACGCGGTTACGGGTTTCAAAACGGTTGAAGATTGGAACGCTGAGCGAGAAACCGATATACTGGCTGAAGTTGTCGCGCAACTGTGAACCGAAATTACCGTTCTCCATGCCCGAGACATTATAGAAATTGGTACTGATACCTGCTCCGAAGCTGAGTTGCGGATAATAGGCTCCCTTAGCCATGCGGATGCTCTTTTCTGCTCCCTCCAGCCGGTACTGTGCTGCCTTGACGGAAGGTTTGGTCAGAACTGCTTCGGCATATACCTCGGCCGGTGATGTCTGTATCTTGAGGCCGGCAATGGAGTCGGTAGCCGGTGATACGATAGCGAAGTCATCGGGAGAGGGAAGCTCCAGCAGCTGGCTCAGGTCGAGCAGCGAAAGACGCCGGTTGTTTTCTGCCTGTACGGCTGATAGTTCGTCTTGTGCCACACGAGCCTTGGCTTCATACCACTCGGCCTGCGAAGCCTTTCCGTTTTTGTAGAAAGCTGTTTTCTGCTCCAGCATTTCCTTGCTCAGCGCAAGCTGTTCGTTGGCTACTTTCACCAGTTCTTCATTGAAAAGCACTTGCAGGTAGGCCGAAGCTACCTGTATGCTGATATCTTCTTTGGCTTTGTTCAGGTCTTCCATAGCCGCTTGCAGATTCAGTTTCGAGAGTGCTACGTTGTTTATTTTCTGAAGTCCGCTGAACAGTGGAATGCTGGTGCTCAGGTTCAGTCCCGTATTTTGGGTGTTGAGGCTCTGATAGGTATTGTCTGCCTGAAGACTCCGGCCGAAATTGAATGAGTGCGATGCGCTTCCGTTCAGGTCGGGCAGGAAGCTGTTTTTGGCTGTGCTCAACTCTACTTTACTCTGCTCGCGCTGGGCTTCCTGTAGCTTGATGGTCAGATTGTTTGCAATGGCATGGTCGATACATTGCTTCAAGTCCCATTTCTGCTGGGCATAAGCCGGCATTGTGACAACGGAAGCTATGATAAATAATTGTTTCAGTTTCATGATTGCATAAAGATTAGTCTTCGTGTTTCAGTCCGCGGACAAGTTCGCCGGCACTGACACCTTGTTTGATTTCCATTTTGATTCCGTCGCTGATACCGGTCTTGACAGCGCGGCGTACGAACTTCTGTTGCGGGACACTGTCGGTCAGTACGTAGACAAAGGCAGAATCTCCCGAAAATTCCAGTGTGCTTTCCGGTACAGCCAGCACATTATCTGCACGCTGAAGCTCCATTTCGGCATTGGCACTGTAGCCCGAACGGATGGTAACACTGTCGGGAACGGTAATGGCTGCCTTGATTTCAAACTGGTTGGCTCCGTTGTTTTCTACGCTCTTGGGCGAGATATATTCCAGTATGGCATCGAATTTCATGTTCTGCAAGGCTCCCAGAGTGATTTTTACGGGGATTCCCTCACGGATATGTCCTACTTCCGTTTCGTCTACGTTGCCGCGGAAAATCAGGTCGCTCATATCGGCTACGGTAGCGATGGTCGTACCGTCGTTGAATGTGTTACTCATGATAACCGAGTTTCCCACCTTGACAGGTACGTCCAGTATCAGACCGTCGATGGTAGAACGGATAAGAGTGCTGCTGAACGAAGCACTGTTTTTGGTGATACCTTCTTTAACAATCTCCAGATTATCTTTGGCTGCCTGAATCTCTTCACGTGCCTGACGGGCAGCCAGCAGTGTCTTTTCGTATTCCTCGTTGCTTACCAGCTTATCGTTGTAAAGCTTTTCCATACGTGTCAGGTCGGTTTCTGCCTGACGTCCGTTCATTTCTGCCAGGCGGACACGGCTTTCGGCAGAGTTCAGTTGTCCCAGTTCGGGGATAACCTTTACTTTGGCTATGACTTCACCTTTCTTTACTTTCTCGCCTGCTTCTTTGTATACTTCGGCAATGATACCCGAAATCTGCGGCTTGATCTGTACCTCGTCGCGCGGTTCAATCTTTCCCGTTGCTACGGTAGTCTGTACCAGATTGGTGGTTTCTACTTTCTGAATGTCGTACTTCGTGTCTTTAGGCTGTGACTTCTGATACAGGAAAACGAATGTTCCTATAAATATCAGTGCGATGAGCACCAATATGCCTATTTTGATATACTTCTTCATATAAATTGGTTTATGTTTTTATTTCTTCATTACTAACAGCAGGTAAGCGTTTATTCGTCGCGTATCGCCTCTATCGGTTTGATAGCCATGGCACGGTAAGCAGGTATCAGTCCTGCAAGCAGTCCCAGAACAACGAGCAGGATGCAAGCTCCGACAGCCTGCCAGAAACTGATAAGGAAATGTGCCGGAAGTCTTGGTTCTGAAGTGGCCGTTTCTACGATGTTGAGCAGGAAGACGGCAAACGATATGCCCGCCATACCGGCCAGCGTAGTAAGTACCATACTTTCCAGCAGAATCTGTTGCAGAATGTCGTCGGGACGTGCACCGATGGCGCGGCGGATACCGATTTCAGTTGTCCGTTCCTTGACGGTTATCATCATGATATTGCTGACTCCGATGGCTCCGGCGAGCAGTGTACCCAGTCCTACGAGCCATCCCAGCATCCGGATGCCCGTAAACAGGTTGTCCATCATGCTGAACATTGCTTCCGCATTTACACGGATGACTGCCTGTTCGTCGTCGGGATGAATGGCGTGTGCCAGCTTGATGGTACGTTCCACATCCTTTTCCACCTGACTGATGGAATATCCTTTCTTGGCTGTATATCCCAGCATGTCGATTTGCTTCCCACGGTTATAGTTCTGCTGCATGGTGGTGAACGGGATAACCACCGAGGTTTCCGACTGTCCGTTGACCGACATGTTGCCTGTAGCCTCGTTTACACCTACTACACGGTAATAGATGCCATTTATCTCGATGAATTGTCCGCACGGATTGTCTTTCTTGGGAAAGAGCGTTTCGTAGATACGCTTCCCGATGACGCACACCTTCCGGCGGTCGCGTATGTCGGTTTCGTTCAGCGAACGTCCCATACGGATAATCGGTTCTTCTATCTTGTCGTATTCCGGATAAAGTCCTTTCAGGGTTCCCGACAGCGTGTATTCCTCGCGTACGATATTTACTCCCCATTGTGCGATGGTGGCAGTCACCACATCGATGCCTGGCACAGAGTTGCGTATGCGTTCCACATCCTGATTTTCCATGTTCCACCCCCTTCCCTGCTGAAAACCCTTGTAGGCTTTCGAGGTCTTGTTTGTCGCCATAAAGCCGGAATTGGTGGCGAATCCCTGAAACTGGCGTGAAAGCATGTCCTGCATACCCTGAGCTCCGCCCATGAGGGCAACCAGCATGAATATTCCCCAAAAGATACCGAAGGCAGTAAGCACGCTTCGTGTCTTGTTACGTGTAATGGTAAGGAGGATTTCCTCCCAGGTGTCAAAATCTACTCTTCTCATGTCAGTCTGCTCTTAATGCTTCAATAGGACGGATACGGGCTGCCTTACGTGCCGGAAAGAGTCCGGCAAGCGTGCCGGCGATTATCAGTGTGAGTGTGGCCTGAACAGCTATGCTGAGGTCTACTGTCGGGTTTTCGAAAACCGTTACGCTGAACACACCCGCATCGACGGTCTGTCTGCCTGCTATCTGATTCATATATTCTGTGACGGCAATGCCTGCCACCATGCCGATATAGCCGAAAAAAGTAGTGATGGCCACACTCTCCGAGATAATGAGCCACAGGATAGACATCGGTTTGGCTCCCAGAGCTTTCCGGATGCCGAACTCGTGGGTACGTTCGCGTACGGTGATAAGCATGATATTGCTTACCCCCACGATGCCGCTCAGCAGGGTGAATATACCGATTACCCAGATAGCTATGTGCAGCATACGGGCTGCCGATTCTTGCTGGAGATATTGAGTGAAGCGGTTCCACATCCAGATGGCACTCTGGTCGGTAGGATCGAAGTTTTTGTGGAGCCCCATGGCACGGCGGTAGCTCTGCTCGAATTTCTCATTGGTGACTTCGTCTGTCAGCCCTTGCGTAGTGAATGTCAGGTTGTCTATACTGTCGCCCTTGCCGTATACAAGCTGAAGTGTCGTGAAGGGAACAAGTGCCGAGGGCGAGAAACTGTTCTGGTCGGTGTAGATGCCTATTACCTGATAGGCCACTCCTTGTACATCGATATACTTTCCTATCGCCTGGGTACGTGGAAACAGCATCTTGACAGTCTTTTCGTGCAGTACGATCATCTTCCGGCGTTCCTTCATGTCGCGGTCGTTGATGAAACGTCCCTGTTTCAGTTTTACAGCTTCCAGTTCCGTATAGTTGGGAAAGACGCCCTCCAGCGAAATGGAAACATGTTCCTTGCCGAAGGTGAGGATGGCGTCGCTCTTGCTGATGCTGGCTCCGGTGGTGATGACTTTATCGGGGAATGCCTCTGCGGTAAGCTGAAGATCGCTTTCGTTCAGCGAGAGTCTTCGGCCTTCTTTCAGTCCGTTGAACGGTTTCGATGTATATCCCGGATAAATTTTGATAGAGTTCATTTTCATGTTCTGCGATTGTCCCTCGAAAGCATGGATAAGTCCGTTTCCTGCCCCCAGCAATACAATCAGCATGAAAATTCCCCATGCTACGGAAAATCCCGTCAGTATGGTGCGCAGCTTGTTGCGCATGATGGTTCCGTATATTTCCTGTATCAAGTCGGTCATGGCTGGTTCTGTGTGCGTTTATTTCATAAATCCGTTCTTGCCGAAAGGAGATGCATTGTGGTCGATGTTGTCTTCTATCCGCTCTATCACTCCGTCTTTGATGTGGATGATTTTGTTGGTCTGGTTGGCTACTCCGCTTTCGTGCGTCACAACCACGATGGTCAGTCCTTCTTTGTCGTGCAGCTCCTTCAGGATGTTCATTACCTCTACCGACGTCTTGCTGTCGAGTGCACCCGTAGGTTCGTCGGCAAGGATAATCTGAGGTTTCGATATCAGTGCCCGGGCTATGGCCACACGCTGCTTCTGTCCGCCCGAAAGCTCGTTGGGCAGGTGGTGTGCCCATTCCTTCAGTCCCAGCTTGTCGAGATACTCCATAGCCAGTTCGTTTCTTTTCTTTCTGCCCACTCCCTGATAAAACAGCGGCAGTGCCACATTTTCCATGGCATTCTTAAACGAAATCAGGTTGAACGACTGAAAGATGAATCCGATCATGCGGTTCCGGTATTCCGCCGCACGGGTTTCGTTCAGATTTTTTATTAACACATCGTTCAGGTAATACTCGCCCGAATCGTAGTTGTCGAGAATCCCTAATATATTTAGTAAGGTAGACTTTCCCGATCCGGAGGCCCCCATAATAGAAACGAATTCACCTTTCTCGATGCGGAGATCTATGCCTTTCAGCACGTGTAGCGGTGCTCCGTTGTGATATGTCTTGTTGATGCCTTGTAAGCGTATCATGATTAAGATTGATTTGTGTCAGGTTACGTGTCGTTAGACGCGGCTAAGATATAAAAAGTTACACAAGGGTTGAATAAACTTATAAAAAAATTTGTTCGGTTTTCTCCGATTGCGTACATTTGCCACATATAACTAACCTTTAACAATTTAATGTCATGACAATAAATATGGAAAAACCCTACGTGGTGGGAATGGACATCGGTGGTACTAATACTGTTTTCGGAGTAGTAGATTCTCGTGGTAATGTATTGGCTTCCGATTCTGTAAAAACACAGCAGTACACTGAAGTAAGCGAATATGTAGACGCTGTATGCAAGAAGCTTCTTCCGTTGCTCCAGCAGTTTGGCGGTGCAGAAAAGATTAAAGGTGTGGGAGTAGGTGCTCCTAACGGTAACTATTATAGTGGAACAATCGAATTTGCTCCGAACTTGCCATGGAAAGGAGTTATTCCTTTGGCTGCTATGTTCGAAGAACGTCTGGGTGTTCCTACAGCGCTTACAAACGATGCAAATGCGGCGGCTATCGGTGAAATGACATACGGTGCAGCACGCGGTCTGAAAGATTTTATCATGATTACATTGGGTACAGGTGTAGGTAGCGGTATCGTTATCAACGGTCAGCTGGTTTACGGTCATGATGGTTTTGCTGGTGAACTTGGTCATGTTGTTGTTGATCCGGCAGGACGTCAGTGCGGATGCGGACGTAAAGGATGTCTGGAAACTTACTGCTCGGCTACAGGTGTGGCACGTACAGCTCGCGAATTCCTTGTTGCACGTTCTGAACCAAGCTTGTTGAGAAACATCCCGTCAGAAGAAATCCAGTCGAAAGATGTTTACGATGCAGCTGTAAAAGGCGATAAGCTGGCTTTGGAAATTTTCGAATTTACCGGTAAAGTTTTGGGTACTGCATTGGCTAACTTCGTTGCATTCTCTAGCCCTGAAGCAATCATTCTCTTCGGTGGTCTGGCTAAGTCGGGTGACTATATCATGAAGCCTATCCAGAAAGCATTGGAAGAAAATGTATTGAATATCTATAAAGGAAAAACAAAATTGCTTCTTTCTCAGTTGAAAGATGCTGATGCTGCCGTACTCGGAGCTAGTGCTTTGGGATGGGAAGTAAGAGAATCATAAGATAGAATATTTTGTATTTTAGCATATTTGGGGTCCGGAAGTCGTGAGATTTCCGGGCTTTTTTTATGCTGATGTGTATAAAAAAACTTGCCCATGTTTTGTGATAAACGTGGGCAAGTTTTTAATTTTTTTGTACGTTTTTACTTGTCGATTCTGAACCAGTCAACATCTACCCAGCCGCCGTCGTTGGTCTTGATGGCCGGACGTGTGCAGAATGTACCTACTTTGGCACCTATCCATTTGCCTTCTTTCACCTGGAATTCTTTTCCGAACTTGTGGAATTTCTTTCCGTTGGTGCTGTAGCTCAACTGACATTTTACCACCAGGTCGTGTCCGCCTTCGCTCTTGCCGATCTTTTCACCCGTAGTAGTGATTTCGGCACGCAGGTAAATTTCATTACCTTTCAGCGGAAGGGTTTCGTTTACGGTTTCCTGGCCGCCACGATCGGCTTTCTTGCATTCTACCTGAGAGAGGACCAGTCCGTTTTCGGTATTTTCGAGCACGATACCTGCATAGTTCATACCCATAACTACCAGTCCTGTACGTTCGCCTTTGTACTTGGCGATAGGAGAGAACTTCATCTTCATGGTAGCGCTGAAGCTTGGAGCAGGGATTTTTTGCAGCAGCATGTTGGGCACATCCCACAGGCTCTTGTAGTTTTCGGGAACCGGATAAGAATAGAGGCGCAATACTCCATGTTCCTGATCGGCAAAGTACCATTTGTCGTTGATATTGGCATTCCATTGCCATTGCAGGCCCAGTTCGTTTGTATTGAACTCATCGCTTTCCTGCGGGGTACAGATAGGATATGTCTTTCCTACGTTCGGTTTTTTGTAAGTCAGTACAGGTTCGCCACAACCGTCGCCATCCTTGTCTTCACCGATTACAGGCCAGTCGTTTACCCATTTTACCGGCTGCAGGTGAACCAGACGTCCGGCTGCACCCACATCCTGGAAGTGCAGGAACCAGTCTTCTCCGCTTGGGGTATCTACCCAGCCTCCCTGATGAGGTCCGTTGACAGGGCTGTTGCCTTGTGCCAGCACGGTTTTCCATTCATACGGTCCGTATACGTTTTTCGAACGCAGTACGACCTGCCAGCCTGTAGGAACACCACCAGCCGGATGGAAGATATAATAATATCCGTTGCGCTTGTAGAACTTCGGTCCTTCGCAAGTTTTATGTGCCTCATGACCGTCGAAAACGATACGTGACGGACTGATGGTACGGGTAGCATCAGCACTCAGTTCGCATACGGCGATCACACTCTTCAGTCCGGCACGGCTTCCGGCATATGCGTGTGCCAGATATACCCGTCCGTTTTCGTCCCATAGCGGAGTAGTATCAATGATACCTTTGGCAGCCTTTACCAGTACCGGTTCGCACCACGGACCTTTTACATCTTTAGCCTTTGTCATGAAGATACCCTGATCAGGATCTCCCCAGAATATATAGAATTCACCGTTGTGATGACGGATACACGGAGCCCATACACGGTTGCCATGCTGAGGCGTCACATCTGTATGAGGTGGAAGTGAAGCCGGAACGGCTGCGCTCACGATACTCCAGTTTACCAGATCTTTGGAGTGGAGAATCTGCAAAGCCGGCAGACATCCGAAGCTGGATGAGGTCATGTAGAAGTCATCGCCTACACGGCAAACATCGGGATCGGAGTAATCGGCATATAGTACCGGATTCTTGTATGTTCCGTCACCCTGGTCGGCAACCCATACCTTCGATACATAGTTTTGTGCCTGTACCGAGGGTACGAGGCAGCTTCCCAGTAAGATTGAGAATACGATTGATTTCATGGATTATGGTTATTTAGTTAATAAATTATTTTGTTCGCATTTGTGTGTTATTCACATCGTCTGACTTTTATAAAATACGTACGGAGTGCCTGAAACATCCATTCGCTTTGTCTTTTTTAACTTCTGTGTTCCGATGTGGTGTTTATGTTGTGACTATTTCTTGACGACTGTAATTTTGACCGGCTGTTCCAACGCCTTTTTCCATTCCTGTACGTAGGCAAACCATTTTTCCTTGTCGGGATAACCGAAGGTTTCCTTGCACGAGGTGAATGATGTATAGTAGCGGAACGAACTTTTTCCGGGAGCGCTGATGGTATAAAGGAAGTTTTCCTTGTCGGATGTTTCTTTTACCACATACTTCTTGGGAATATAAGTAGCCAGTCCTACGGTTTCTTTTTTATATTTCACTGTATCGTTTACCGGCCAGTCTGTACCCCAGCTTGCAACCAGTCCGTTATGGTCGGAAAACATGTCGGCGTGTCCTGTAATGTTCTGCACACCGGTACAGAATACTTCCTTATCCAGCGGAGCATCGAACAGCACATCTACCTGTGCATCGCGGTGTCCGGCATACAGTGTATAGCGGTTTATCATGTTCAGTTCCTTGTTCTGATACTGCCAGCCCTTTACCTCTGCATCGACAATGGTACGTACCGGTCCTGAAGCCAGGATACGCTGTCCGCGTACGGCAACCGGTTTGATAAGTGTAGACTGTGTACCGTCCCATCCTCTCAGTGTTCCGGCTCCGCAGCTGCTGTTTACCTTGATGACATCATCGCCGAAGCCGCGCTTCAACTGTTCGCCGGTAGGGTAGAACTGACTTTCTTCCAGCTCCAGACCTTTGTGGAATTTTCCGTACAGGTCGGTAGTCTGTTTCTCATTGAAATAAATGCGGTATGCTACCAGCTCACTTTCGAAAGCCGCTCCGTGGTGATGCTGTACGTTGTAAGTGTCCGAAGCACCGTCGGCATAGATGGCATATCCTTTGGCATATTTGTTTTTCTTGGAAGTGCGGAACAACATTTCGGCATACACACGTGCCGGATATGTTTTGTCGCTTTTAAGACTGGATAGTGTGACGTTGAGTGTCTTCTTACCCGAAGCCGGCAGGTTGATGACAAAAGCCAGTTCGTCGGCACGGGTGTCACCGTTCATATCGTCGAGCTGTGAGGGAATTTCGTTTGTCCCGTCGAAAACAGTAGCCGACTTGACAGTAAATCCTGCTCCAAGGGAACTGAGATCAATAACGACAGGCTCGTCCACCTTTTCAGCGTTCCACGGATTTTCAACGATGACTTCTATTTTCTTTTCCTGACCTTGTGCCGATGCACTCAGTTCTCCTGCCAGCAGTGCCAGACAGATTGCAGAGAATGTTTTCATAATATATTCAGCATTTTATCGGTATCCGATAAGTTCCGGATATCAAAGAACTTGTCGGAGTAGTATATGATTTTATAGTCGGAAGTTCCGAAAAGGAAGAAAGGATCTGTAAACATGAGAACCAAGCTTGCGTGACTTGAACCGGAAGTTTACAGACCCTTCGTCGTTCTTATTTCTGATAACGGAAGGATTCGGGTTAGAATTTATACGATTCTGCCTGGTTTCCTACCTTTTTATATTGTTTGTCGCCTACAGTAACGTTTGTTACATTCTGCATTTTCAGGTTGTTTCCACCTTTAGTAGTAATGACTTTCACGTTTTTCAGTGTAGCACCATCTGCACGGTTCAGTATTACGCCGTCTTTAGCATCCGACATGGTTACGTTTTCGATGTGGATATTTTTGATAGGCATTTCCGGCAAACCGTTGAACAAGATAGCACGTCCTACGTTCTTTGCTGTAACGTTCTTGATGAAAATGTCGCGGAAAGCAGGAGTTTCTTCTGTTACGGCAGGAATCTTTTGTTCTGTCGGGTTGTTGTAACCGTCGCCTTCACCCGGAGCCTTTCCGCCATAGAACAAGTCGAAAATCAATCCTTCGTTCGGGATGTTGATCATGTTGATGTTGTTGATATGGATATTTTCTACTACACCACCACGTCCGCGGGTACTCTTGAAACGCAAGCCGACATCAGTTCCCAGGAATGTACAGTTGTCTACGTAGATGTTCTTTACACCACCTGACATTTCGCTACCTACAACGAAACCTCCATGTCCGTGCAGAACTACGTTGTTGCGGATGATGACATTCTGGCAAGGTTCACCACGACGGCGTCCGTCTTCGTCCTTACCCGACTTGATACAGATACCATCGTCGCCGGCATCGAAGCTGCTGTTCTGAATCAGTGCACGGTTGCAAGACTCCAGGTCGAGTGCATCACCATTCTGTGAGTACCAGGGGTTAGATACGCTGATATTGTTGATGGTAATGTCTTCGCAAGAAAGCGGATGCAGACACCAGCTTGGAGAGTTCTTGAAGGTTACGCCTTCCAGCAACACCTTTTTACACTTGATAAAGCTCAGCAGAACCGGACGCAGCCAGTCGCGTATGCTGTTCCATTCTTCATCGGTATTGATTCCTTCGGGCACATTGAAGTTCTTGCATGCCATAGCTCCTTTGATAGAGCCTTCGCTCGGATACCAGATACGTCCTGATTCATCGAGTACACCACCCGAAGCCACCAGCTTTTTCCATTGGTTGGCAGTCATTTTGTCTTTCTTTACCGGACGCCATGTATCACCGTTTCCGTCCATCACACCTTTTCCGGTGATGGCAACGTTTTCAGCGTTGAGAGCTGATATCGGTGACTGGCAGCGGCGTGTTTCCAGTCCTTCGAATGAAGTTTTGACGATAGGATACTGAGTGTGGTCGGCTGTAAACAGAACCAGTGCGTTTTCTTCCAGATATAAATTGATGTTGCTTTGCAGTACGATAGGACCGGTAAGCCACAGTCCCGCAGGTACGATAACCTTACCGCCACCCTTTTCGGCTACGGCCTTGATAGCTTTGTCGAAAGCTTCTGTATTGAGCGTAATACCGTCGGCTACAGCACCGAATTCAGTAATAGAACGCGAATAATCGGGAAATACCGGCAGCTGAACCTTATTCATCTGAAATGGCAGTTCACTGTAGATGTTATCGGCTTCTGTTGCATTTTTTGCCGTTACACTGTTTGTGTAGCCCAGTGCAAAAGCTGCGATGCATACTGATAAAGCCCATTGTCTTAAGTTGCTAAATGTAATCATGAGCGCTAATATTTATGTTTATCTTGTTGTTCTTTTACTCTATTTAAATAAAGGTGAGGTTTTCTTGAATGTACTTATTATCCTTAGCGCCTGGCAACGTTCTTTCACAGAAGGTTGACAGGCAGGATAATAAAGACTTTTTTTTAACCTAATTTCTAACCTTAATAAATATTATGAAAAACCTCTTGTTGATGTTTACAAAATTAGCAGGTTCGCATGAAAACGATGTGAACATTTTGATTCAATAGGTGAAAAAAATGTGCAATCTTGTGTTTTTATATATGAAAAATTGACAAAAGATGCATTCTTTGGTATGCAGGGGGGAATATTGTTCATTTTTCATAGATTCATGCCTGAAAATGTCAGGATTAACAGAATTGTTTGTATCTTTGCCCCAAATTTATAATAAAAAAAGTATGAGTTATAATTTACTGAAAGGAAAAAGAGGTATTGTTTTTGGTGCTCTGAATGAACAGTCTATTGCATGGAAAGTTGCAGAAAAAGCTGTTGAAGAAGGAGCAGTGATCACTTTGTCCAATACTCCTGTTGCTGTCCGTATGGGAGAAGTTTCTGCATTGGCAGAAAAGCTGAATTGCGAAGTGATTCCGGCAGACGCTACAAGCGTAGAAGATTTGGAAAACGTTTTCAAGCGTTCAATGGAGGTATTGGGAGGTAAAATCGACTTTGTACTGCACTCTATAGGTATGTCACCTAACGTACGTAAGAAACGTACTTACGATGACCTTGACTATGATATGTTGAACAAAACGCTGGATATTTCAGCCGTTTCATTCCATAAGATGATTCAGTCGGCTAAAAAACTGAATGCTATCAACGAATACGGTTCTATCGTTGCACTGAGCTATGTAGCTGCACAGCGTACATTCTACGGTTACAATGATATGGCAGATGCGAAAGCTTTGCTTGAATCTATCGCACGTAGCTTCGGTTACATTTACGGACGCGAACATCACGTACGTATCAATACCATTTCACAGTCGCCTACCATGACTACTGCCGGATCGGGAGTAAAAGGTATGGATAAACTGTTCGACTTCGCCAACCGCATGTCGCCTCTGGGCAATGCTTCGGCTGACGAATGTGCTGACTACTGTATCGTAATGTTCTCTGACCTTACTCGTAAAGTCACTATGCAGAACCTGTTCCACGATGGAGGTTTCTCTAGCATAGGTATGAGTCTTCGTGCTATGGCTACTTACGAAAAGGGTCTGGATGAATACAAAGACGAAAACGGAAATATTATCTACGGATAATATCTGACGGATAAACTGTTTACATGAGAAAATTTATATTCATATTACTAAGCATCGTCGTACTTGTTTCCTGTCATACAGGAGAGCAAGACGGCGATGTTTTGCTTAATAAGAATATAAAGGTTTTCCGTTACGACCGTCTGCAATTTGAGGCCACGGCAATGAACAGCTTCTCGGCATTGCAGAAAATGAGCCTCGACTGTCCGCGTGCTACCAAGATTCTGATAGAAGATGTGCTCATGCTGGGTACAGTAGACGAGCCGGCTATCAACGAACGCTTGTGTGAGTATTACTCGGACACAATTTTGCTCCGGCTGATGCAGGATGCGACCGAGAAGTTCAAAGATATGACTTCCCTTGAAAAGGGATTTACCGAAGGTTTTCACCGTTTGCGGGAAGAGATACCTTCATTTCCCATACCGGCAGTCTACTCGCAAATCTCAGCACTCAACCAGTCGGTAGTGGTGGGCGACAGCTTGCTGGGCTTCAGTATTGACAAGTACATGGGCGAAGACTATCCGCTTTATCGCCGGTATTATTACGACTATCAGCGCCGCTCGATGAATCCGGACCGGATACTTCCCGACTGTTTTACCTTCTATCTGCTTAGCTTATATCCGTTTGAATGGCGTCCGGGACACCGTTCGCTATACGATGTCATCATGCACCAGGGAAAAATACACTGGGTAGTGCGTAAGGTACTTAAGATGAAATCGAACGGAGCAATGCTGGGATATAGCAGCGAGGAAGAAGACTGGTGCAAGGAACATGAGAAGGAGATGTGGAAATGGATGAAAGAAAGGGGACATCTCGCGAGTACAGACCCGATGCTGATTCGTGCATATACACATTCCGATCCGAGCATGGTACTCAACGGTGAGAAGATTCCGCCGGTAATAGGCTTATGGCTGGGAATGCAGCTTGTAGAAAAATACATGAAGCAACACTCTGACGTGAGTATTGCCACACTGCTGGAACGTACTGATTTCGGCAATCTGACTTTAGACTGAGCTACAAAAATATAGATTATAGACAATCATGGATACAGCATTATACTTGCTGCCGGTGACTCTTGGTGATACTCCGGTAGAAAAAGTCCTTCCTTCGTACAATAGAGAAATCATTCTGCAGATTCGTCATTTTATCGTAGAGGATGTGCGCTCGGCACGCCGATTCCTGAAAAAAGTGGATCGGGATATCAATATCGACGAACTGACGTTTTATCCGTTGAACAAACATACGTCACCCGAAGCTATCTCGGGTTATCTGAAACCGTTGCAGGAAGGAAACTCCATGGGAGTAATCTCGGAAGCAGGTTGTCCGGCCGTTGCCGATCCGGGAGCAGATGTTGTAGCTATCGCACAGCGCAAGAATCTGAAGGTGGTTCCTTTGGTGGGACCGTCGTCTATTATCCTGTCGGTCATGGGCTCGGGCTTCAACGGACAAAGTTTCGCTTTCCACGGTTATCTGCCTATCGAACCGGGAGAACGTCAGAAAAGATTGAAGGAACTGGAACAGCGGGTATACAGTGAGCATCAGACACAGCTTTTCATCGAAACACCTTACCGTAACAACAAGATGCTGGAGGATATCTTGAAAGCCTGCCGTCCGCAAACCAAACTTTGTGTGGCTGCCAATATTACCTGTGAGGGGGAATATATCAAAACCAAGACTGTTCAGGAATGGAAAGGTCATTTGCCCGACCTTTCAAAGATACCGTGCATATTTTTGATTTATAAATAAAAATACTATTCGGAAGCACCGAATGCCTTCCACATTTCTGCTGCCATCTGAAGTGTATCCAGTTCTGAAAGCAGGGAAGGACTGTATCTGCGTGCAGCGGTTTCGCTTATTTCGTCGAAAGAAAAGAATCTGCCTCCGGTTATTTTCTGCAGGTCTGTTTCGTTCTGGAGAGGGAGAATGTACAACGATACGCGTTGCTGGTTGTCGGCATCGCATGATGTAGTTGTATATTTCAATATAAGCCGTGGGGTAGTATCTTTCGAAGCACATATCTTTTTGGCAATGCGTGCGGTGTATTCGCTGCTCTTTTCGATTGGTCCCTCAAAAGGACTTTCTACAGCAATATCCCACATGGGAGCGTTTTCGTATTTTTCATCAGGACATCCGGTACGTTGTTTCAGGTAGATTTTTCTGTCGTGTACTACTGCAATGCGCACCAGACTATAACGGAAGTTTTCCTGAAGTGCGAGATGGATTCCTACTACATTGATGACCAGGCACAGCACATAGATAATAACCGGTATGCCGTACATCAGGAAGAAAGAACCCTCTTCCAAAAACAGATGTTCGATATGGTCTACAAAAAGCAGGATAGTAAGATGCAGTGATGAAAGTATTACAATGGTTTTTGCTTCCAGAACAAAAGAGAAACAGTTTCTCAGATGCAGGCGTTCTTGCAGTTCCTTGTAGATTTCGGGAGCTGTGATATGGATGAATGCCACAATGAGCAGCAACAGCTCCAGTATGGGAGTAATGCTTCCGTATGGAATAAATTTGTAGCCTGTAAACAGGCGAAGTACGAAGCAGGAACCTATGCCTATACTACCTAGCAGAAGGAAAAAATTCAGATCCTTCAGGCGTACAATGCCGTATAACAGCAGACCGAGGCAGACTATAAAACCTATTCCCAGCACTATTGTATTTTGGAAAAAATGCAAACATATCAGTGTTGCTATGATAGGCAACAGTCCGAGCGATACTATCTTGTTTCTGTATTTTAATATAAGTTTCATCATCTGCCGTGGTCTTTTTTATAGGTGTAACAAGGTTCTTTTCCGAATTGTTCACTTATAGCGGATGTGTTTTTCGGCATGATAGGAAGAACGTACCAGCGGACCGCTTTCTACTGTGGCAAATCCTTTCTTTTCTCCGGTTTCCTTGTAGCGGGCAAATTGTTCGGGTGTGACATACTCATGAACGGGATAATGTTTCCGGCTCGGCTGGAGATATTGTCCAATGGTGAGAATGCGGCAGCCGTTTGCCAGCAGGTCGTCCATGGTCTGTTCTACTTCTTCAGGAGTTTCTCCCAGTCCTACCATGATGCCCGACTTGGCCGTTATTCCACTCTCGGCTATCTGGCGGATAACCTCCAGACTTCGGTCGTAGGTTGCCACGCTTCTTACCAGCGGGCTGATGCGGCGTACGGTTTCCATGTTGTGTGAAATAATATCGGGACGGGCGTCGGTTACCATGCGGATCAGTTCTTCCCTGCCTTGAAAGTCGGGGATGAGTGTTTCCAGTGTTGTATTCGGATTGACTTCTTTTATCGCTTTGATTGTGGCAGCCCAGTGAGCTGCTCCCAGATCAGGCAGATCGTCGCGGTCTACCGAGGTGACAACGGCATGATCCAGTTTCATCAGACGGACCGATTCGGCTACCCGTTCAGGCTCCTGAGCGTCGAGCGGAAGCGGTTTCCCGCTGAGGGTATTACAGAATTTGCATGAGCGGGTACAGATAGCACCACCTATCATGAAAGTAGCCGTTCCTTTTCCCCAGCATTCGCCCAGATTCGGACAACGGCCGCTGCTGCATATCGTATGCAGTTTATGCGTATCGACAATGCGTTTTGTATCGGTATAGCGTGCATTGGTTCCGATAGTTATTTTCAGCCATTCAGGCTTTTTTACGTGTTCCATAGTATATTGGTCTAAGAATGAGAAATGAGGAATTAAAAACCGTCGCCTTGTATCGGCAGTAGAATTTTTAATTCCTCATGACTCTCAATATATGATTATTAGTTTATTTCAGCTTTTCGATAAAAAAGTTGGCTACACGGTTCATCAGATGATTGCGTGTGTTGCCGCCGAAGATGCTGTGATTGCGGTTGGTATATACCTGCATGTCGAACTGTATGCCTGCCTGTACCAGTGCTTCACTGTATTCGGCGCAGTTCTGGTAGTGCACGTTGTCGTCGGCTGTTCCGTGTATCAGAAGCAGGTCGCCATGCAGTTTCGGAGCACGGAGGATAGCCGAACCGGCATTGTAACCGTCGCCGTTTTCCTTCGGTGTACGCATGAAGCGTTCAGTATATACTGTATCGTAGAAGCGCCAGTCGCTTGGAGCTGCAATCGCCACACCAGCCTTGAATACAGGTGTACCTTCACTCATCGACATCAGTGTATTGTAACCTCCGAAGCTCCATCCCCAGATACCGATGCGGTTTCCGTCGATGTAAGGCAGTGAGGACAGATGTTTGGCAGCTTCTACCTGGTCGTGCGATTCTTTTACTCCCAGGAAGCAGTATGTACATTTTTCAAAGTCCACACCGCGTCCGCCTGTACCACGTCCGTCGACACATACCATGACAAAACCTTTGTCGCACATGTAAGCTTCGAACATGCCTCCATCACTGAAGCTTCCGATGCCCCATCTGTCGAGTACCTGCTGCGAACCCGGTCCGCTGTACTGGTGCATGATGACCGGATATTTCTTGCTTGGATCGAAGTTGGCAGGTTTCATCATCCAGCCGTTCAGCTCTACACCTTCGGTTGTACGGAAACTGAAAAACTCTTTTTTCGGCATGTTCAGTGTAGCAACTTCCGATTTCAGTTTCGAGTTGTCCAATAGTGTAGTCAGCTCCTTACCCTTGTTATTGTTTATCGTTATCAGTGTAGGAGTGTCGATATTAGAGAAGTTATTGATATAATACGACAGGTTGGTACTGAATATTGCCGAGTTGGTTCCCGTGCGGGTAGAAAGTTTGATAGTCTTTCCTTTGGCATCGGTCTTGTATACAGCCGTACGCAACGGACTTTCCTCGTTGCTGGTATAGTAGAACGTATTGGTTGGCTTATCCCATCCCAGAAAATCCTTCACTTCGAACTTACCTTTGGTAACTTGTTTGATCAGGTTTCCTCCGATAGTATACAAGTACAAGTGATTGTATCCGTCGCGTTCACTCATCATTACGATATTTTCCGGATAGAAAACAATGTCAGAATAAGCCTGTTCCTTGATGTACTGTTCGGCTTCGTCGCGTATAGTAAGCTTGCACAGTGCGCTTCTCGGGTTGGCCATATAGATGTCGAACCGGTTCTGGTGGCGGTTCAGTGTCATGATGGCAAGTTTTTCAGGATCGGAAGTAAACTTGATACGTGGAATGTATCCGTCTTCGTCGAGCGGCAAATCCATTTTACGTGTAACGTGGCTCTTGATATCGTATGTGTGTACACTGACTTTCGAATTCATTTCGCCGGCTTTTGGGTATTTGTATTCGTAAGCTCCCGGATAAGTGGCATACTGGCTCTTTTCGGGGCCCATACCTTTGTACCACGGGAAGCTGAACATGGGAACCTGACTCTCGTCGAAACGGATATAGGCAATCATTTTGCTGTCGGCACTGAAGTCGAAAGCGCGGTTGAAAGAGAACTCTTCTTCATATACCCAGTCGGGGATACCGTTCAGTACCTTATTGTATTCACCGTCCTTTGTAACCTGCGATTCGCTGTTGCCGAAAAGCAGCTTCACAAGGAAAATATTGTTGTTGCGTACGAAAGCAACCTGGAAGCCGTCGGGTGAAAACAGTGGAACCTGCTGAGGACCGTTTTTAGAAAGCGGTTCCATCTTGTTGTTTTTCACGTTGTATATGTAATACTCGGCAGTGAACGAATGACGGTAGATGGGTTTCGTGTCTGTCTGAATCAGAATCAGCTTTTCGTCGGGCGACATGATATAATCGTCGAACGACTTTACGGGGCAATCTCTTGCCGTAGTAACATCGAATATCGCTTCTACTTCCTTGCCCGTTTTGAACGAGTATTTCACGATACGTTTTTTGTCAGAACTCATCTGCGTGTAATGTTCTCCGTCCAGCATTGGTTTGATGCCGTAGATGCTTTGTGCACGGTAGGTTCCTTGTGCTACATCTTGCAGGCTGACCTTACGCTGTGCCTGTGCTCCGATAACGAAAGCCAGCAGGCAGAATAATGCAATCAGTTTTTTCATTGTGTAGATATGCTTGTTTTTATTATTATTCATACTTACCTGAAGCAAAGGTATAAAAAAATGCAATCCCCCTTTCTTGCGTTACATCGAAAAATGCCGATTGCAGATGTTTTCTCGTTTACTTCACACTTTTTAATAGCTTTGCCGAGGTTTTCGGTAAGGTTTAGGCAGGTAGTATATCATACGTCAGGAAAATACAGCAAGTTTTTATATGAAGTTTTAAAAAAACGTCGGGTAGTTTTCCATACATTATCTTGATATTTTGCCGGACTTGTCCGGAAGAAAGCTTTCGTGATGCAATGGGAAAATTTGTTTTTCAGGATTTTTTTTAGTTATAAACTTTCTTATATCTTTGCCGTATCTAAAACGATATGAATTTGTATGGGGAAAAGTTTATTTCTAACGGTGATATATGCTGTGTGCAGCCTGTGTTACATGGCAGCGCAAGGACTTGTCAATGTGAAGCACTATTCGGTGAAGGACGGTATGTCGCAGAATACGGTGCAGGGAGTCTTGCAGGACAATGAGGGTTACATCTGGATGGCTACCTGGAACGGACTGGAAAAGTTTGATGGCTATTCCTTTAAAAACTATAAGACATATCCTACAGACAAGGTCAAGCTTCAGTATAACCGTCTGGTGAATCTGCAACTCGGAGGTAATCAGATGCTGGTGTGCCAGAGTTACGACAGAAGGGTGTATCTGTTCGATATACGCCGGGAGTGTTTTGAGGATGTATTTGTCTATCATCCGGAGGTAAAGTTGTGTACGGCTGCCTCGAAAATTATCACCCTTCCAAACGGAATGGTGTGGATTGTAGGTACGAATGGTGATTTGTGGCGTATCGATTGTTTCAGGTATAAAGACAAGGGAGGGCTGGTATACTTGCCTACCCATTCGGATGCGGAACGCAAACGATACGTGTTCACAGTCTCACTCGATATGCAGGGCAATGAGTGGGTGCTGACAGACAAAGGATATTTTGTATATGGCAATAACGCACTGAAAGGAAATGATGCTTATCGATATACCGCTAGTGTCGGCAAGCGATTTTTTGTGGCAGATAGTAGAAACAAGCTGATGGAATACCTTCCGGAAAAGGGACTATCTGACGTACGTCTATCTCGTCCGGCAGAAAATATCCGGCAGATTTTTCCTCTTTCCGACGGATTGCTGGGTATATTGATGAAGAGAAGCTTTGCGGTTTATAATCAGGCAGACGGAAAGTCGGTTTCATTGTTACTCGACGAAACTCAGGAGGATTTTCAGCCGGTTTATATTTTTCAGGATTCGAAAAAGAATATATGGGTGCAAAACAAGTTCAAGCATATAGTCAGGTTGGATCCGAAGTGCCGGCAAGCTGAGTTTCTGGACTATCCCCGCCGACAGGCAAGTGAAGATGAAGCCTGTTTTATCCATGAAGATGAGTATGGTCATATATGGGCGTATTCTAATAATGGCTTTTTCTCGTATTACAATCCTAAAAAGCATGTGTTTCAACAGAGCTATATGTTGAACGATGCTACCAAAACGATGTACGAAGGTATCAACCGGGTTTATTACATAGACAATCATAAAAATGTATGGATGGCTCAGGAAGGCGGAATTGACCGTATTGCTTTTCTGAATACAAATTTTGAGTATCTCAACACGTCCAGTGCATTGGTCAGGGGCTTGTACATCGATTCGCGCGGAAGAATCTGGGTGGCATCGAAGGACGGAATGGTGAAGGTGTACGATAAAGATTTCGGATATTGCGGAAACCTGAGTCCTGACGGCAGAATCGTAAAAGACGGTTCGGTGGTGTTTGGAGCTAACATTTATTCTTTCTTTGAAGATAGCCGTGGAAATTTCTGGATAGGAAGCCGCGGTAACGGGTTGTTTGTAGGCAAACCTCGTGGAGAAGGGTATGTCTTTAAACACTATCAGATTGAGGAAAACAATCCGGACGGGATAAACTGTAATTCGGTTTATTCTATAGCACAAGACCGTTTCGGGCATATCTGGGTAGGAACATATGAGGGTGGCTTGAATCTTGCCGTAGGTGAGCCGGAGAATCTGCACTTTATAAATGTTACCAACAAGCTGAAAAAAAATTATCCCTCCGGAAAATGTATGCGTGTGCGCAGTGTCTGTCCGTTGTCGAATGATGTGATACTTGTGGGTACGACCGACGGATTGATTTCGTTCTCCTCGCAGTTTGACAATCCTGAGGATATTCATTTTTACTTGAATTACTGTGAACCGAACCGTGAGAACAGTTTGAGTGATAACGATGTGATGCATATACTGGAAACTTCCGACGGAGAAGTATACATTACTACCTTCTGTGGAGGAATCAGTCAGGTGGAACTGGGAGGACTGTTGTCCGACAAGATTGACTTTTTCCATTACAATAAGAAAAACGGTCTGCCTTCGGACATAGCCTTTGCCATGGTAGAGGATAACAAACGCAGACTGTGGATTATGTTCGAGAATATTATCTGTAAGTTCTCTCCGGAAAAGCCTGATTTCGAAGTGTATGACCACTTTAATGTCAACTCCAATTTAATTCTTTCCGAAGTACCTCCGGTGGTAGACCGTTCGGGTAACATGTATGTAGGCTGCAATGAAGGAGCGTTACGCATCGATCTGGAACAGTTGAAAAAGACTGCTTATGCACCAAACATAGCCTTTACAAGTTTCAACATTCAGAAACGAGGAGGAATCTCAGTCAGAAACTCACTGGTAAACGATACGCTGACACTGGAACCCGATGAACGTAACATTACGGTTTCGTTTGCTGCACTCGATTTTACCAAGCCTGCTTATCTGGAATATGCTTATCGGATAAAGAATTTGAGTGATGAATGGACGTATATCGGAAAGAACCGTTCGGTAAGCCTTGTAAATCTGTCGGCAGGAGATTTTGATCTGGAAGTGAAATCGAACAACAGCGACGGAGTATGGTCGGATAATATCAAGGTATTGCATATTCATGTGAAACCTACTTTCTGGGAAACAGGTTGGGCATGGGTCTTGTACGTTATCTTGTTTCTGCTGGCTTTGGCCCTGGTTTCGGGTATTGTAGTGTATATATGGGGGTTGCGTAAAAAAATCGGTTTCGAGAAACAGCTTACAAATATGAAACTCCGTTTCTTTACCGATATATCGCACGAACTCCGTACTCCGCTTACGCTTATCGAAGGTCCGATTGAAGAAGTACTTGAACAGGAAAAGCTTTCACCCGAAGGACTGGAGAACATGCAGGTGGCCAAGCGTAATACAGAACGTATGCTTCAGCTCATCAATCAGCTGCTCGACTTCCGTAAGATCCAGAACAATAAGATGAAGCTTTATATAGAGCAGGTCGACATCGTATCTTTGGCCCACAAGGCATACTCCGATTTCGTAGGCATGGCACATCAGTCGGAGATAGATTTCCGTTTTGTCGCACCTCAGGAAGAAATCAAGATTTATACAGATGTAGATAAGGTAGAGAAGGTGGTGTTCAATCTGCTTTCGAATGCTTTCAAATATACTCCCAAGGGAAAATCTATTTCGCTTATCGTCGAGATGCAGGCGGATAATGTACTGATCCGGGTAAAAGATGAGGGAAAAGGCATCGATATCGGAAAGCTGAGCAAGCTGTTCGACCGTTTTGAAACACTTGGAAGCGAACGCTCGGCGGTTTCTACAGGAATAGGACTTTCGCTGGTACACAATCTGGTAGAGATGATGCACGGCAAGATTGAAGTTGATACGGCGTTGGGACAAGGAAGTACTTTTACTGTTTCATTGCCTTTGAGGGCTGAGGCTTATCGCAATGACCAGAATGTAGAGTTTATATTGGATGACGGCAGCCGGGATGTTTCTTCCGAAGTTCAGATGCCCGAAGAACTGGAAGATCAGAAGGATATAACGATATTGGTTGTAGAAGATAATGATGAGCTGCGTCACTTCATTGTTCATATCCTTCAGAAAGAATATCGTGTACTGGAGGCTCCGAACGGACGAATCGGACTGGAAAAAGTTCTGGCAGAAATGCCCGATGTAGTGGTTAGTGATGTCATGATGCCTGAAATGGATGGTATTGAACTGCTGAATGCTGTCAAGACAAATCATAATGTCTGCCATATTCCGGTTATTATCTTGTCGGCAAAGGCTTCGCTGGACGATCGTATAAAGGGACTGGAGTATGGTGCCGACGGATATATTACGAAGCCGTTCAGTTCTGCTTATTTACGTGCACGTCTGAAATCGGTATTGTTGCAGCGCACTCACCTGAAAGACTTCCTGCTGGCAGGACGTAGTCTGGACGAGGTGACCGTAACGGCAACTGAAGAAAAGCAGGAACACCGGCTGGAGGATCTGTCGCCTTCACTTCCGCAAATCACTCATTTTGATGAAGAGTTTATCAAGAATATCATACAGAGTGTAGAAGATAACCTGAATAATTCGGACTTTAAGATAGAGGATCTTGCCGACTCGATGGGAATGGGACGTTCGATGTTCTATCGGAAGATAAAATCGATTCTGAGTGTTTCACCGATTGACTTTGTGAAAGATATGCGTGTGAAACGTTCGGTGCAGTTACTGGAGTCGGGAGAATATACGGTATCGGAAGTTGCCTATATGTGTGGATTTTCTTCTCCCCAGTATTTCAGTCGTGTATTCAAGGCTGCAATGGGATGTACGCCTACGGAATATAAGGAAAACCATTCCACGAAATAATTACATTTCGTGGAATGGTTCTCCGTTTACAGTTACATTTTCGAAACGGATATTTTCAGCTCCTGTTACTTTGTTGATTTCCGGCTTTTCTACTCCTTCGAATGAGCAGTCTTTCAGGTAGATGTTGCGTATCTGAGATTTATCGTCAAATCCGTCAAGATGAAGCACATACTGGCTTTTCTTACTGGTTATATTTTCCAGGTGGATATTCTCGAAGAGAGGCAGATACGGACCTTCGTCTACATGCCAGTATTTTTGCTCTATTCCCAGAATAGATTGTTTACATTCGCCTACGGTGATATTCCGTACAAAGACGTTTGCTACGTTTCCACCACGCATAGGGTTGGACTTGATACGGATAATACGGTCCAGTTCGGGGCTGTCCATCCGGCAGTTCTCTACCCATACATTATGGCATCCTCCGGTTATTTCGCTTCCTATGGCTACTCCTGCATGTCCGTCTTTCATGCGGCATTCACGTACGATGATGTTTTTGCAGGGAATGTTCCAGTAACGACCGTCTTCATCGCGTCCCGATTTTATGGCTATGCAGTCGTCGCCCGTGTCAAAGTCGCAGTCTTCTATCAGCACGTTTTCGCACGATTCCGGATCGCATCCGTCATTGTTCGGACCGTGGCTTTGCATTTTCACACCTTTTATGGTTACGTTTTCCGACAGCAGCGGATGGATAAGCCAGAACGGAGAACGGTTGATGGTGAATCCTTCCAGCAGAATGTTCTTGCATTTATATAAATTGATGAACTGCGGGCGGATGCCGTTCGCTTTTTCAAAGACGCGTTCTTTTACGGGGATAGAATCTGCTTTCATCTGGTATAGCAGGGTCTTTTCGTTGACCGTTTCTCCGTTTTCTGCCTTAATGCCACGGATGCGCTGTTCTGCAAACCAGTTGTCTGTACTAGCCTGTCCGTCTAGCTTCCCCTTTCCGGTAATGGCAATATTGTTTTCCCCATATGCATAAATCAGCGGAGATATGTTATGGCAGTCGATGCCTTCTATACGTGTAAGTACGGTTTCGAACAGATTGTAGTCGGTTGTAAATTTCAGAATGGTACTGTCCGACAGGTGAAGGTTGACGTTCGATTTCAGGCGGATAGGAGCCGTGAGAAACTCGCCGTCGGGAACGAGTACGGTTCCTCCTCCTTGTGAAGAGCAGGCTTCGATGGCCCGATTAATCGCATCGGTGTATAGTGAATCTTTTCCGTTGTAATAATCGGTTATCACATACGTCTTGTCGGGAAAAGTTGGAGGAGAAATCTGGTTGTACACCTTTTCCATCTCCTTCCATGAACACGGTTCTGATGTCTGGCAGGATATACATGCAGCGGCTGTCAGCAGTAAACCGCTTAAAATTGAAGTTTTCAGGATATGCATAAGATACAATTTTGAGTGTTGTTCACAAAAATAGCCCGTATACCAGAAAGCCTTGTATAGTATTTATGCAATTCGTTGTACAATTTCTCTGCAAGGTATATTTATGTACGATTGACTAATGTTTGTACATCATAAATCAATTTGTACAACTCCGTATACTCGCTTTTCCCTAAATTTGCTTCCAAAACAAGTCCTAAATTACTTAACATTTAATATTATGAACAGAAATTTTAAAAGAATCCTCTTCAGTGCATGTCTGCTTGCTGCTTTGGGAGGAACAGCATGTTCGGATGATACACCAGAACAGCCAGCTGGTGGAGGTACAGAGAGTGGAGAAACCGAGGAACCAGGAGGTGAAGATAATCCTGATGGACCTTTGCAGATGGATCCGGTAGAGTTTGCTGCATTTCCGGGTGCAGAAGGGTATGGAAAGAATACCGTAGGCGGACGAGGAGGAAAGGTTTATCACGTGACCAGTCTGGACGACGATGCCAACAATCCGGCAGAGGGAACATTACGCTGGGTATTGAAACAGAAAGGTGCAAAGACTGTTGTGTTTGATGTCGCAGGAACCATTCATCTGAAAGCCGACTTAAAAACCAATAGCGATAATCTGACTATTGCCGGACAGACTTCTCCGGGAGGTATTTGTCTTGCCGATTATGCTTTTGTCATCAATTCGAATGAAGTTATCATCCGTTTCCTTCGTTTCCGTCCCGGAGATGACAGTGGAAAAGAACCCGACGGACTGGGAGGTATGGATAAAAAGAATATTATCATAGACCATTGTTCAGTGAGCTGGAGTGTGGATGAATGTCTCTCGGTGTACGGTATGGAGAACTCTACCGTGCAGTGGTGCATCGCAGCTCAGGCACTTCGTGTATCGGTTCATGGCAAGGGTACACATTGCTACGGAGGAAACTGGGGTGGAAACAAAGCTTCCTATCACCATAACCTGATAGCACATTGCGAAAGCCGTGTTCCTCGTCTGGGCCCGCGCCCCAGCACACAGCTTAATGAGTATGTCGATATCCGGAATAATGTATTTTATAACTGGGCAGGAGAGGGCTGTTACGGAGCCGAAAATCAGAATATAAATATTGTAGACAATTATTATAAACCGGGACCGGCTACTAATTCGGGTAAGGAAACAGACCGTATCCGTTACCGTATAGCCAAGATTGGTGTTCGTACTCTCGATTATGTGACTGAAGACGATGGTTCTTACAACGACTGGTATCCTTCCTTGCATAAATGGGGAACTTTCTATGTAACGGGAAACGTGGTGGAAGGACACGATGATGTTACGGCAGATAACTGGACAAAAGGTATTTACGCACAGCAGGAAAACGGCAGTAAGGTAGATAATCTGTGGACTGAAGAAACCATGAAGGCTATCCGTAAGGAGTCGCCGGTAGTCGATCCGGTAATGACAACCGAGCATTCGGCACAGGAAGCTTATCAGGCGGTATTGAACTATGCTGGAGCCTGCAATTATCGGGATGCAATCGACGAGCTTGTCCTTTCGGATGTCAAAGAAGGAAAAGCTGCGTGTACGGCTTCAGGAAATAAGCCTGGATACATCAACGAACCTGAAGATGTATTGCAGGCATTGTCCGAACTGGGTGACAATCCTTATCCGGAACTTGCGAAAGATACCTCGCGTGATGTGACCGATACAGACGGCGACGGTATGCCTGATGCTTTTGAAACGGCATACGGGCTCGATGCCAATAATCCGGATGACGGTAATGCGAATACACTCGATTCGGCTGGAAAATATACAAATCTTGAAATGTATCTGCATAGTCTGGTGCAGGATATTATAAAGAAACAACAGCAGTAATTTCTGGAAATAGTTGTTGATTAAGGCATGGCGTTATTGGTTGCTGTACGATTTATCGTCCGGCTGCTGATGGCGCCATTGCTTTGTCTTGAAAAATAGTCCGTATGTCATGCAATATTTATTCATATCGCCGGTTTGCCTAAATAGTATACATTGTTTACTTAAATAATGCACGTCTTTTCTTCAGGGGTATCTTATTTTTGCGTTATCGAAAACAGCAGGAATAAAATCTGATAGTTATGAAGCATCCGTTATTTTTATTAATCTTATTATTGTTTTTCCCAACTGGAACGATGATTGCAGCTGACGGTGGAATTGCTCTTCCGGCTTTTCCGGGAGCTGAAGGATTCGGAAGATACACTGTCGGAGGAAGAGGGGGTAAGGTATATCATGTTACCACACTCGAAGATGGAGAGCAGGAAGGAACTCTCCGATATGCTGTAAATAAGAAAGGGGCACGTACCGTGGTGGTGTGCTATGTAGAGTTTTTTTTTTCTTAAACTCAAAACTGACAATTAG
>OOAW01000112.1_pt1 | contig 86550 bp, 87 predicted proteins | sample 1671861 | NCBI WGS metagenome assembly OOAW01 (sample SAMN06348200, study PRJEB24527) | human gut metagenome | reverse complement strand
TAATGAAGCGCCCATTGCGGTACCGCACGATGGGTGCTGTGAGAGAGGGGCGGGGAAACCCGTCCCCCTACTCGATTGAAACCGTAAGGAAACTATTCGTCGATTTCGACGTCAACGGGCTTCATCGCCGGCGTACTTTCTAAATGACGGCTGACGAGTCGAACGGTATCAATCGTACGAATGGCGTTGATGATCTTCTGCAGATGTTTCGTGTCGCCCACTAAGATTGTGAGCTCGACCTTATCCACGCCGTTTTGCTGGCTCATGGCAAAGCCCGTGACGCTCGAATGCTGCTGAGCAATCATGCTGGTCAATCTTTCAAGCGTGGCATGGGTATTGGTTAATTCAATGTCTAACTTAACCGGATAGCCGCCTTTATATTGGCTGTTCCATTGCAGATCGCGCCAATTTTCAGGGTCGGTCCTCATTCCACGCTGAACGTGACTGCAGTCCTTGCGATGAACATGAAGGGTATTGGTACCGGCGATGTAATGTCCGATGATGACATCATCCATTGCCGGTGTGCAGCAGGGCGCAAGCTTGCAGATTTGGCCTTTGAGTGCTAAGACAGGTTCTTGGCTCTGTTGGACAGTAGTCGCTGTTTCGTTCCCCTTCAATGTGTAGGGGGCGGTCAATTGATGAAGAAGCAGGAGGGAGTCCTTCTGTCCCGAGCCGATTGCATCAAGCAAAGCATTCTTGTCTGTGAAACCGTTCGCCTTGCAGACGCGGGTCCAATCCTCATTGGTGACTTTTGAATAGGGTAAGTGATGAGACTTGGAAGATCTCTCCAAGAGTTTGGATCCCAGTTCGATTTTGCCTTCTTCAGAAAGGGAGCGCATATATTGGCGGATTTCAGCTCTTGCCTTACCGGTTCGAACACTGGAGAGCCAAGAAGGATTAGGCGTGGGTTTGTCGCCCTTGATGATGTTAATCATTTCGCCGTTCTTGAGTTCACGAGTAAGGGGCGCCGTTTCGCCATTAATTTCACAGCCGATTGTGCAATTGCCGAGGTCAGTATGAATTTGATAAGCGAAATCAACTGCTGTTGACCCTTTAGGCAGCTGGATAATTCTGCCTCGCGGAGAGAAGACGTAAACTCGATCGGGGAAAATATCGACTTTGATATTTTCCATGAATTCCAAGGATGTTCCGCTCTGCTTTTGAATTTCCAGCAACCCGTTGAGCCAGTCCATCGTATTGCGCTGCAGCTGGTCGGACGTGTTGCGGTCGCGGTAAAGCCAGTGCGCTGTAATACCGTCTTCACAGATGTGATGCATTTCTTCCGTGCGAATCTGGAATTCGACCATGAGACCGCCAGGTCCGATGACGGTGGTATGCAGGCTCTGGTAACCGTTAGCCTTCGGGATCGCAACGAAATCTTTGAAACGTCCCGGAACTGGTTTATAGAGTTCATGAATCACGCCTAAGGCGCGGTAGCAGTCGTCCCTTGTCGGAACTAAAACGCGGAAGCTGTGCACGTCCAGCACTTCGCTAAAGCGGATCTTGCGTTCCTTCATTTTGGAGTAGATGCGCCAAAGGGATTTGTTTTTACCTTGTACGTCGCCGCGGATTTTACGAGCAGCCAGACGATCCGACGTTTCGTGATAAATCTGATCCAGAGCGTTCTTTTTGCGCATACGGGATTCAGCTACTTTCTTTTCAAGAACACGATAGCGAATCGGGTACATGTAAGAGAAGCTCATGTCGGAGAGCTCTCTATAAACAGAAAAGAGACCAAGGCGGCTCGCAATCGGAGCGTAGATATCCATGGTCTCTTTAGCAATACGGAATTTTTTATGCTGCTTAACCGCGCCCAATGTGCGCATGTTATGAAGACGGTCGGCAAGCTTAATTAGGATGACACGAACATCGCGGGACATCGCGAGCAGCATCTTGTGAAAGCTTTCCGCCTGAGCCTCTTCATTCGAAGAAAATTTGAGCTTGTCCAGCTTTGAGACGCCGTCGACAAGCTCAGCAACTTTCACTCCGAATTTTTCGCTCATTTCGATCTTGGTAATGCCCGTGTCTTCTAAGACATCGTGCATGAGACCGGCCTCAATGGTTTCGGCATCCATGTGCCAGGAGGCAAGGATTTCTGCAACTGCGATCGGATGAGTAATGTAGGGAGCACCGGAATTACGGAATTGACCTAAATGCGCTTGGTCAGCATATCGGAATGCTTCACGAATTTTCTGAACGTCGCTATTAGAGAGGTATTGACGGCAACGTTCGGCAAGCAGATTGGCAGACGCGACAGGGTTGAGTTTTTCCTCTGCGAAGGCATCCTCCTTGGGCTCCGGTTTAGTCGCCGATTTCATGCCGACGGCTGTCATGAACAAGTCTGCGGCTTTTTGTGCGTAGCTTTTTCCTGCAGTTGCGGTATTCGGGGCCATGGTTGCTCTCCTAGCTGAGGTTTTATTTTTCGTGTTTTCTTCTGCGCTTCACCAAAAAACAAAACGGGGTTCGGCTGCGAGCCGAACCCCGACTGTGCAGATAACTTCTATTATCTTATACCGTTGAGCATTTCTAAGCCTGTGACGCCCTCAGCAATTTCACGGAGTGCGGCAACAGTCGCCTTATCCTTACACTCAATCTTAGGAGTATGACCCTGAGAAAGCTGACGAGCGCGGACAGATGCTACGAGAACCATCTGGAAACGGTTCGGGATCTTTTTTAAACAATCTTCAACTGTAATACGTGCCATTGATCTAACCTATCAAATTCAGTTCGGGATTCCGAGCTGAATAAAAATATCACGACAACGAGCCGCCTGTTTATCAAAACGGAGACGGCTTGCGGTCACGATTGCGCAGAATTCATCGAGCGCATTTTCAAAAACTGAATTAATTATAACGAAGTCAAATTCGCTTGCATGAGCCATTTCGGCGCCGGCGCCCAAAAGACGTCTCGTAATGGTCTGTTCGGAATCCTGTCCGCGCTTATGAAGCCTGTCTTCCAAGGCTTGGATAGAAGGAGGCAGGATAAAAATGTTTACAGCTTCGGGGAAATGTTCTCTCACCTGACGGGCTCCCTGCCAGTCAATTTCAAGAAGGACGTCGCCTCCTTTGGCCATTGTGTCCTCAATCCACTTTTTGGAAGTGCCGTAGAAATTTCCATGAACTTCTGCAGATTCTAAAAACTCACCTCTTTCGCGGGCGGCGAGAAACTCCTCGACCGTTGTGAAATGATATTCGCGTCCGTTAACTTCACCCGGACGAGGGGCGCGGGTCGTCGTAGAAATGGAGAGTGCGATACCCGGAATTTTTGCAAGGAGTGCATTGACCAGCGAAGATTTTCCGGCGCCGCTCGGGGCGGAGACCAAAAAGAGCGAGCCTGCATTTCTCGGTTTAAAAGATTGGTTTGTCATTGAAAGACTCTTTTAAAAATAGATTTTGCAATTAATCCTGCGGCCAAATCTTACCTGTCTCAGTACGCATTTGTCGCAGTGTCTCCTTGAGTGTGAGCGTATCTTTAACAAATGCTCTGATGCCTTCGTCTAATTTATAAGATGCCATTTCGTCTTCGCACATTGCGAATCTCCATTGAGCTTCCGTTAAAGGTTCAGCACGAATTGGGCTCACCTTAGCAACGTCGAGTTTTTTTTCGAATTTCTCTTCGGAGTTTGAGAGCTCTTCGATCAGTTTAGGAGAAATGGTTAGCAGGTCGCAGCCGGCAAGCGCCACGATCTGGCCTTTGTTGCGGAAACTAGCGCCCATGATCTGAGTTTTGGCGCCCAAACCTTTGAGGCGCTCGAAGATTTTTCTCACAGACTGAACGCCAGGGTCGTTTTCTCCGGCGTTTGCTTCTTCATTCCAATCGGCGCCGGCTTTTTTCTTGAACCAGTCGTAGATTCTGCCGACGAAAGGCGAGATCAAAGTGACACCGGCATTGGCAGCGATTTCTGCCTGAGCAACGGAGAAGATAAGCGTCAGGTTGCAGTGGATACCTTCTTTTTCCAGTACGCGAGCGGCTTGGACGCCTTCCCATGTTGCAGCGATCTTAATCAAGACACGTTCTTTATCAATGCCTTTTTCTTGATAGAGCTCGATTAAACGGCGAGCTTTGACGATTGTCTTTTCAACATCAAAGGACAGGCGAGCGTCGACTTCGGTAGATACACGGCCTTTGACGTATTTAAGGATCTCTGCGCCGAAGTTCACAAGAACGCGATCAGCGGCGTCTTCTAAGGAAACGGAATTTTCAACTGCTTCCGTTAAGAAAGCCCGATAGGCAGGATCTTTGGAAGCTTTCAGGATAAGAGAAGGATTGGTTGTTGCGTCTTGTGGTTGGATTTTTGCGATAGACGCGATATCCCCAGTATCAGCCACAATGGTCGTCAGGGAAGCTAATTGATCAAGCTGAGTCATGTCTTTTTATAACTTGGGTCAAATTTTTCTATTGTAAAACCCGAATATCTGTAAAAAGCGAATAGATTGTTCACATTCGGGAGAAAAGAAGAATTTCAGCTCTGCCGTGGCATTTACACCGATACCGTTGCCCCTTCGACCTCTACCAACAGAAGATCACAACTTCAATGTTGGATGGAAGAGGTGTAAGCGGTAAGGTCAATAACTTCGGTCTCGGTTTATCTGCCGAAGTCGGCAAGAAGTTCGGTTTGACTAAGGACTTCTTCGTCGAGCCCCAGGCTCAGTTGGCTTACTACTGGATCAAGGGTAAAGACTTCTCTATGTCCAACGGTATGAAAGTCGAACAAGGTGACTTCAACAGCTGGGTTGGCCGCTTAGGCCTCGTCGCCGGTAAAGACTTCAAAGATGCTGAAGGCAACACCAAGGCTCAGGTCTTTGTAAAGGGCGGCGTCAAACAACAGTTTGCAGGCAAGCAGAAGTTGTATGCCAATTCGGTTCAATTTAAGGATGAACTGAAGGGAACAAGCGGCTATTATGGTCTTGGCTTCGAAGCGAATCCGAACAAGAAGGTCAGCCTTTATGGTTAGCTCGAACGGGAAAACGGCAAGCATTACACGAAGGAAATCGAAGTGATGCTTGGGCTGAGATGTAAGTTCTAGCTATTGCCTCTCGGCTCTAACACACTCGGCATTCCGCCGAGTGTGCCAAAGCTTCAAGACAAAATTGAAAAGCAAAAATTTGTAGTAATTAGAACCCGCATTTCAAACTGTCTCAGAAATTATAGAAAACTCTCCTAAAAACAAACTTAAATAATCGCCGCCTAAGAACTTTCCTCTATAGCTAAAAACAGTATTTCATCTTTCAAGTCCGCCAAATACCCGTTGATATAATCAATTTCGCTCGGTCTCAAACACAACTTGAATCGAGCTTTTTTCTAACTGCGATCGGGACCGAAACGGCGTCTCGATGGCGATACGGAGTCATAGTGCATAATCATCTAATTAATGACGCCCGACCTGAAGCAGCATTAGTGCTTGCGGACGGAGCTGTTTTTAAAGGCCGGTCTATCGGCGTTTCCGGCATGGCCGTGGGCGAAGTCGTTTTTAATACGGCAATGACGGGCTATCAAGAGATCCTCACGGATCCTTCCTATACAGGACAAATCGTTACTCTTACTTATCCACACATCGGTAATGTCGGCGTAAACCAAGACGATGTGGAATCTTCCGATGTTCACGTTGCAGGCCTCGTGATCCGCAGCGAGTCTCCGGTGGTCTCCAATTGGCGAGGCCAGCGAAGTCTGACGGAATATCTCAAACAAAACGGTATCGTGGCTATCGCTGAAGTGGATACCCGACGTCTCACTCGAATCCTTCGTACGACCGGCGCACAAACCGGCTGCATCGTGGCTGCTGCTGAGGGCAAACTCACAGATAATGAAATTGCGGTTGCTGCCAAAACGGCAGCAGAAGCACCTCGAATGGTTGGCCAGGAACTGGCTTCTAAAGTCAGCACGACTTACCGCTACGAATGGGGCGAAGGTACTTGGCGCATGGACAACGGTCTAGGGCGCCCGGGGTCCTTCCAACCCGAAGACTATCCCTACAGCGTGGTCGCTTGGGATTTCGGCGTAAAAGAAAACATCCTTCGTTTAATGGCTGACCGCGGTATTCATGTTCATGTAGTGCCGGCTCGTACGACTTTTGAAGAAGCTATGGCGCTGCATCCGGACGGCATCTTTCTTTCTAACGGTCCCGGAGACCCTGAGCCCTGTGACTACGCAATTGAGGTTGCGCAGAAAGCGATTGCTGCCAAGATTCCGCTCTTCGGCATTTGTTTAGGTCATCAGATTCTGGGTTTGGCCGTCGGCGGAAAGACCCTCAAGATGAAATTCGGTCATCATGGTGCCAACCACCCTGTGGTCGATTTAGCAACGAAACGTGTTTACATCACGAGCCAGAATCACGGCTTTATGGTGGACGAAGCGAGTCTTCCTGAGAACGTACAGGTCACGCACAAGTCCTTGTTTGACGGTTCTCTCCAGGGCTTCGAATTAAAGGACGCTCCGGTTTTCTGCTTCCAGGGACATCCGGAAGCCAGCCCCGGTCCGCACGACATTCAGCCGCTGTTTGACCGTTTCATTGCAAATATTCAGAAGTACAAAGAGTCTTTATGACAGATAAAGTTCAGACAGTTAGAGCAGCGCTCCAAGAGGCCCGCAGCGGTTTAGAGAACCTGCTTTCCAATGAAGAAATGCTTGGAAAAGTAGTCAAAGCGGCCGACCTCATGGTTGCCTCCATGCAGCAGGGCGGTAAGGTTATGTCCTGCGGCAACGGAGGCTCTTTGTGCGACGCAATGCATTTTGCCGAAGAACTCTCCGGTCGTTTCAGACAAGATCGTCCCGCTTATGCGGCAATGTCACTGGCAGATCCCTCTCATATGTCCTGCGTTTCTAACGATTATGGATACGAAGATGTCTTTTCTCGTTTTGTAGAAGGCATAGGCAGAGAAGGAGACGTTCTGCTCGGTATTACAACGAGCGGAACGAGTAAAAACGTCGTCAAAGCAGCTCAAGCGGCGAAAGCGAAAGGAATAAAAGTCGTTGCTCTCACCGGCAAACCGAATACTCCGATTTGCGAACTTGCGGATGTGGCCATCATCACGCCTGCCGGTCGTTTTGCCGACCGCGTTCAGGAACTGCACATCAAAGTCATTCACATCCTCATCGAGTTAATCGAAGCTGGTATGGCTGAACCCAATCCATCCAAGGAATAAGAAATCATGCCTAAGCGCACTGACATTAAATCGGTTCTGATTATCGGAGCCGGTCCGATTGTCATCGGACAAGCCTGTGAGTTCGATTACTCCGGTGCACAGGCCTGTAAAGCTCTCCGTGAGGAAGGCTATAAGGTTATTTTGGTTAACAGCAATCCGGCGACCATCATGACCGACCCGCAGACTGCGGACGTAACTTATATTGAACCGATCACCAAAGAAGTGGTCGAACGCATTATTGCAAAAGAAAGACCGGATGCCATCCTCCCGACTATGGGCGGCCAGACGGCGCTTAACTGCGCCATGGAACTCGCAAAGAGCGGCGTGCTCGAAAAATACAATATCGAGCTGATCGGCGCTTCTCCCGAAGCGATTGAAAAAGCCGAAGACCGTCTGAAATTCAAAGAAGCAATGGACAAGATCGGACTGAGCAGCGCTCGCTCCGGTATTGCTTACTCTTTAGACGACGCTTTAAAAGTCCAGGCTAAGATCGGCTTCCCGGCAATTATTCGGCCGAGTTTTACGCTCGGCGGCTCCGGCGGCGGTATTGCGTACAACATGGAAGAATTCATCCAGATTTGTACCCGCGGCCTTGAACTCTCCCCGACACACGAACTCTTGATTGAAGAGTCCTTGCTCGGCTGGAAAGAATACGAAATGGAAGTTGTCCGCGACAGCAAAGACAACTGCATCATCGTTTGCTCCATCGAAAACTTCGACCCTATGGGTGTCCACACCGGCGACTCCATCACCGTGGCGCCGGCTCAGACGCTGACTGATAAGGAATATCAGATCATGCGTGACGCCTCTATCGCCATTCTGCGAGAGATCGGTGTCGACACCGGCGGCTCCAACGTTCAGTTCGCTGTGAACCCGAAAGACGGTCGTCTCGTCGTCATTGAGATGAACCCGCGTGTTTCCCGCTCTTCCGCTCTGGCCTCTAAGGCAACGGGCTTCCCGATCGCCAAAGTAGCAGCCAAGCTGGCCGTGGGCTATACGCTCGACGAACTCAAAAATGAAATCACGGGCGGCCGTACTCCAGCATCTTTCGAACCGACCATCGACTATGTTGTGGTCAAGACACCGCGCTTTGCTTTCGAGAAATTCCCCAAAGCCGATAAGCGCCTGACCACACAGATGAAGTCAGTCGGCGAAGTGATGGCCATTGGCCGTACCTTTCAGGAAGCACTTCAGAAAGCACTTCGCGGTTTGGAAACCGGTAAAGACGGCTTAAACGAAATCTCGACTGATCGCGCTACGATCCACCACGAGATCAGTGAACCGGGCCCCGACCGTCTTTGGTACTTGGCCGACGCTTTCCGTTTGGGCTACACCGTCAAAGAAGCTCATCGCGCCACCAGGATTGATCCTTGGTTCTTGGTTCAGGTTAAAGAGCTTGTCGATATTGAGAACCGTCTCAAGGAATACAGCCTGCCTGAGCTCTCTAAGGAAGAAATGCTTTTCCTCAAGAAGAAAGGCTTCTCCGATCGTCGCATTGCTAAGCTTCTGAAGGTCAAGGAAGACCAGGTTCGTGCTCGTCGTCACGAACTCGGAATTCGTCCGGTCTACAAACGCGTGGATACCTGCGCAGGCGAATTCCCGACGGATACCGCTTACATGTATTCGACCTACGAGGAAGAATCTGAAGTTAGTCCTTCTGATCGCCGCAAGATCATGATTCTGGGCGGTGGCCCCAACCGTATCGGTCAGGGTATCGAGTTTGATTATTGCTGCGTTCATGCCTCTATGGCGCTCCGCGAAGACGGTTATGAAACCATCATGGTCAACTGCAACCCGGAAACGGTGTCCACCGACTACGACACGAGCGACAGGCTGTACTTTGAACCGGTCACGCTCGAAGACGTGCTCGAAATCATCGATGTCGAAAAACCCGAAGGCGTCATTGTTCAGTATGGCGGCCAAACACCGCTTAAACTCGCTCGCGCCCTGGAAGCCAACGGCGTCAACATTATCGGTACGTCTCCGGATTCCATTGACGCTGCCGAAGACCGTGAACGCTTCCAGCACTTGCTGCAGAATCTCGGACTTCATCAGCCCCCTAACAGAACCGCTCGCACCGAAGAAGAGGCCATTCGTTTGGCTGACGAAATCGGTTATCCGCTAGTTGTTCGTCCGAGCTACGTGCTTGGCGGTCGCGCCATGGATATCGTGCACGACAGAAGCGAACTCGAACGCTACATGCGCGAAGCCATTAAAGTTTCTTTCGATTCTCCGGTTCTTCTGGATCGCTTCTTGGATGACGCCGTTGAAATGGACGTCGATGCCGTCTCTGACGGTAAAGAAGTCAGAATCGGCGGCGTGATGCAGCATATCGAACAGGCTGGCGTTCACTCCGGTGACTCCGCTTGCTCGATTCCTCCGTATTCTCTTGATCCGGCCCTGGTCGAAGAAGTTAAGCGCCAGACCCGCGAAATGGCTCGCGCCTTAAACGTTGTCGGTCTGATGAACGTTCAGTTTGCGATTCAGCACGCCTTCTCCGATCATCCGGAAATCTTCGTGCTCGAAGTCAATCCGCGCGCTTCCAGAACCGTTCCGTTTGTTTCCAAGTCCACCGGACAGCAGCTCGCTAAGATCGCCGCCCGCTGTATGGTCGGCCAGAGTCTGGAAGAGCAGAAGCAGCCGGTAGAAGTTGAACTCGACCACTACAGCGTTAAGGAAGCCGTCTTCCCGTTTGCCAAGTTCTTAGGCGTTGACCCGGTTCTCGGACCGGAAATGCGTTCCACCGGCGAAGTCATGGGTGTCGGCCGCAGCTTCGGCGAAGCTCTCTTTAAGAGCCAATTAGGTGCCGATTCTGCGATTCCTAAGTCCGGGCGCGTCTTTATTTCCGTCAAGGAAGAAGACAAGCCTCGTCTGCCGCAGCTCGCTAAGAACTTCACGGAAGCAGGCTATCAGCTCGTTGCTACTCGCGGCACGGCCAAAGTCATCCGCGAAGCCGGCTACCGATGCGATGTGGTGAACAAGGTTTCCGAGGGGCGCCCGAATATTGTGGACGAATTGAAAAACGGCACTATCCAATTGGTGATTGCAGTCGCAGCCGAAAGCCGCTCTGAAATCGCAGATGCTTCCGCCATTCGAATTGCCTCATTGGCTAACCACGTGACTTTCTACACGGCTATGGCAAATGCCTTGGCAGTGATTGAAGGAATTCGTCATATGCAGGATACCGAGGTTTATGCGCAGCAAGAGCTGCACAAACACCTTCAGCACTAATTTCATTCTTATGAGCGCTTTCTTTCAAGAAGGCGCAATTAACCGGGAGTAAATATGCCCTTTAATCTGAAAAATCGTTCCTTACTGAGTCTTGTGAACCACACACCCGAAGAGATTGATTACTTGGTTTCATTGGCCGAAGATCTTAAGAAGGCCAAAAGAGCAGGTACGGAACGTCCTCAGCTTCGCGGAAAAAGCATTGCGCTGATTTTTGAAAAAACTTCTACACGTACTCGTTCTGCCTTTGAAGTGGCTGCCTATGATCAGGGTGCACATACGACTTTCTTTGATCCTGCTGTTTCACAGATTGGTCATAAGGAAAGTATTAAAGACTCCGCTCGCGTTTTGGGCTCCATGTATGACGCAATCGAATTTCGCGGCTTCAAGCAGGAAACGGTTGAAGAGCTCGCCGAGTATGCGGGCGTTCCTGTTTTTAACGGACTGACCGATGAATGGCATCCGACCCAGATGCTCTGCGACTTGCTTACCATGAAAGAGGCCAGCGGAAAGCGCTGGAAAGACATCTCTTTTGCTTATCTCGGAGATGCTCGCTTTAACACCGGTAATTCTCTGCTACTTGTCGGCGCAAAAATGGGCATGGATGTTCGTATCGGAGCACCAAAGGCTTATTGGCCCTCTCAGGAATTGATTGCCATGTGCCGAGAATTCGCCAAGGCTTCGGGCGCAAGGATCACGATTACTGAAGATCCCGAAGCAGCGGTAAAAGGGGTGGACTTCATCCATACGGATATTTGGGTCTCTATGGGAGAACCAAAGGAAGTTTGGGATGAACGTATCGAAGCGCTTCTGCCCTATCAAGTCAATAAAAAACTGATGGAAGCTTCCGGCAATCCGAACGTGAAATTTATGCACTGTCTGCCTGCCTACCATAACACGGAGACAAAGGTCGGAGAAGCGGTTATCAAGGCTCACCCGGAACTCGCGGGCGGTGTGGAGGTGACTGAAGAAGTATTTGAGTCTCCTGCTTCTATTGTGTTCCAGCAGGCCGGAAACCGCCTTCATACAATTAAGGCAGTCTTAGTTTCCTCTTTGGCATAAACGACGGAAGAAACGTTGCTTGGGAGAAAGCGGGAGTTCGGCCCGCATCAGGAGCAATGAGAGAAACCTCATAACTGAATGCGCTATGATTAGCGCATTCGTTAATAAACAGGCGGTCAACGACCGCCTTTAGATTTTTAGAAAATGCCTATACCTATTACTGCCCGCGGGGCAAAGATGTTGAAAGACGAGCTTCAGCGTTTGAAAACGCAGGATAGACCTGCGGTTGTTCAGGCAATTGCCGAAGCACGTGAAAAGGGAGACCTTTCTGAAAATGCCGAATATGATGCAGCCAGAGAGTCTCAGGCCTTTATTGAAGGCCGAATTTTAGAGCTCGAGAGCAAAATTGCTCAGTTCCAGGTGATTGATCCGTCCACACTTCCGGATAACGGCAAAGTTGTGTTCAGCGCCACTGTGACGATTGAAGATGTTGAGACAGGCAATCGTCAAACGGTTCAGATTGTGGGCAACGATGAAAGCGACACTAAACTCGGTCGTATTTCCGTGGCTAGCCCGATGGCTCGTGCCTTAATCGGCAAGTCGGAAGGGGACGAGGTGGAAGTACAGGCCCCGGGGGGCCTGTCGGAATACGAAATTATTTCGGTCCAATACATCTAATTGATGCATCGATAAAGGCAGTTACTCTTCGGAGATGCCTTTATTCTTGCTGGCTAAGCGGGAGCCCAGGGTTTTGCCTTTGGCTCCCACTGCTTTTACTTGGCCCTTCGGTGTCTTGCCTTTCTTCACGGTTTTAGCCCAGGGAAGGCTCTTAGCTTCCTTGTTCTTGTTCTGAATCATTTCCGTGAGGCGCTTGCGGTTGTTGCGTGCTTTGGCGCCGGTCTTGCGAGCGGCTGCCGGAGCAGCTTTCTTAACCTTCGGGGTTTCTTCGGTTTCTTCTTTTTCAGGAATCGGACGGAACAAGACTAAAAGTTTTCCGATTTGGGTAATCTTGGCGGCGCCGAGTTTGTCAGCCAGCTCTTCAAAAATGGCCGTGCGTTCTTCTCTGTCGTCGCTCGGGACTTTGACCTTGATCAAGCCGTGAGCGGTTAAGGCGCGGTCCACTTCCTTAATCACGGCTTCTGTAAGACCGTTTCCGCCGAGCAGAACCACCGGATCAAGGTGATGTGCTTTTGCCTGAAGTAAGAGGCGAGCGTTACGATCGAGCACTAATTGTGACATTATTAACTCCTTATTTGATTTTTTGAAAGTGTAAGCCTATGCCGGTATCTGAAAAGAAACTTCGCTCTAATCCTGCGTGGATTAAGCGTCACCTGACCGATCCTTTTGTTAAGAAAAGTGTTCAGGAAGGTTACCGAGCCCGTTCGGTTTACAAGCTCATGGAGATTGATGATAAAGATAAAATCATCAAACCCGGCATGAGTGTTGTCGATTTAGGCGCTGCGCCCGGGTCCTGGACCCAAATTGTTAAAGAGCGTCTGACCGATAAGGACGGGAAAATCGACGGTAAAGTTATCGCCATGGATATCCTGCCGATGGAGCCGATTGAAGGTGTCCATTTCCTGCAGGGCGACTTCCGAGAGCAGGAAGTCGCAGACAAGCTAACCGATCTCTTGGAAGGGGAGAAGGTCGACGTCGTTCTCTCCGATATGGCCCCGAACTTGTCCGGTGTTGCCGCGGCCGACGCTGCCCGCTGCCTGCTCTTGAATGAACTGGCCTTGGATTTCGCTAAAGAGAACCTCAAGAAGAACGGTTCTTTTGTTTGCAAGGTGTTTCAGGGGAGCGGCTATTCTCAGTACGTTGAAGCTTGCAAAAAAACTTTTAGAAAGGTTTCCGTGCGAAAGCCCGAGGCCTCCAGAAGTTCTTCGGCAGAAGTGTATATTGTTGCGCGTGATTTGAAATAACCGGCTGCAAGAGAAACAGCAGGTTTTCCTTCTGAGAGAAACCCTGCTGAGATTTCTTAACCCCTTGGGAGAGGCTACTTGTCAAAAGGTTATCGTCCTATTTGCGGTAACCGCACTTCGGGCATACGCCGTTCTCATCTAACGCGATACCGCAGAGAGGACAGCGGTCCACAGTTCCTTGAGGTTTATATTCCTGAGAAGCTGCATTTACACCGCTCGTGAAAGTGATTTTGGCAATGTTGAGTTTGTCTTTCAGCAGATCGTAAGCGATCTTGATCATTCCTTCCGTGGTGAGCGTTTCCTTTGTAACGACAAGACGGCAATCGGGATAACAGGTAATGAGGTCTGTCTTAACTGGAGCACCCTTCATTCTGTTGGAGGGAGCTCCGTTTCGAATGCCTTGTGCATCGTAGACGGCAAGGATAGCGGGAAGCAAAGGATCATCCTCTCTAAGAATCAGAGCGTGGTCGAAGTTCTTCAAAACTTCCCAAGCAGTCTTTCGAATTTCGTTGCAAGGAAAGACCATATTGACCCCGGGTTCGATCGTGTCTTCAACTTCGATGGTTAAAACACCGGTATGTCCGTGTAAATACTGGGCTTCTCCTTGAAAATTAAGAAAACGATGTGCGTACTGCAAATCAAAAGACGTGATGCTTCTCATACTTTTCTCCTTAGTGAGGACGGTATCAATTTCAATTCGGTTTAATGTTTTTTCTTGGCGCACTCGGGACAGAGCCCGACAAATGTGAGGTCATGACTCTTTATCAGATATTTATTTCTTTTTCTGACTTCCTCATCTAGAGATGCCATGTAAGGCATTTCTACATCCATTACCTTGCCGCATTGCTCGCACCTCAGGTGATAGTGATTGCTGCAAATATGGTCGTAACGTTCAGGAGAACCTGAGATGTTGCGAAGTCGAATTTCTCCTTCTTCTGCTAACAGTTTTAAGTTTCTGTAAACAGTTGCACGGCTGATGGTCGGGCAGTTTTTTTGAACTTCCTGATAAACCTCGTCAGCAGTCGGATGGTTCTGCAGCTGCCTTACTGCGCTTAATACCAGTTGTCTCTGAATCGTGTTACGAGAATTAGTCATTGCCTTTAATAACATTAAATCTTGATTGATATACTATCCTAATTAGGACAAAGTATCAATAAAAAGACTTTTGCGTATTGTAATAATTTATTTCTAATAAAAACAGAAGGGCGGCCAATAGGCCGCCCTCGAAAGGCGAATCAAGAAGCGTTTGTTTTAAGAAAAACTCTTTTTGTAGAACGCAACGATTTCCCTCATAGGAATATATTTTATGTTGTCGTAGAGATCCGTGTGATTGGCTGCCGGAATAATCATGAGTGTTTTGTTGTCGCCGGTGAGCTTCTTGAAAGCGTCTTTGCTGAAATACAGAGAGTGGGCTTTTTCTCCGTGGATCATCAGCACCGGACTTCTAATTTCGTCAGCGAAAGTCAGCAGCGGTGTATTGATGAAGGAGAGCGCCGAAGTCTTGTTCCAGTGTCCGTTGGAGTTGATGGACCTCGGATGGAAGCCTCTCGGTGTCTTGTAATACTCCCAGTAATCTTTTACGAACTGAGGTTCATCGCCGGTAAGTTTATCAGGCAGACCTGCGCCGGGTGCGTAGGTTCCGTCTTTGGTGTCTTCGGTACGCTGGGCATTCAATTCCTGCTTCAATGCATAGCGAGCATTTTTATCCATCTTGTCGAAATAGCCATAGGTGTTCACACGGCTCATGTCGTACATAGTGGAGGTGACGGTAGCTTTGATGCGGGTGTCGATTGCAGCGGCGTTCAATGCAAAACCGCCGAATCCGCAGATGCCGAGCACCCCGATCTTGTTGTGGTCGACGCCCCTGAGGTTCGACAGATAATCGACAGCTGCGGAGAAATCTTCCGTACTGATGTCAGGAGAAGCTAGATTGCGGGGGAAGCCGGAGCTTTCACCGGTAAAGGACGGATCAAAAGCTAAAGTCACGAAGCCGTTTGCGGCCAATGTCTGCGCATAAAGTCCCGAAGCCTGTTCCTTGACTGCTCCGAACGGGCCGCAAACAGCGATAGCCGGCAGGTCGCCCGACACGCCTTTGGGGCAGTATAGGTTACCGATTAATCTCGTGCCGAAGCGGGTATAAAAAGATACTTTTTTATGTTCGACCCTGTCGTCCTGCGGGAACGTTTTGTCCCATTTCTCTAAATTGTTCATCTTTGTTTTTCCCTCCGAGGAGCGTACAGGCCCCGCAACGGTTAAAGCGGTAAGTGTTGCAGCTCCGATAATGAAAGATCTTCTTTGCATGATTTTCGACTGACGTTGAAAACGAGTAGGGACAGAATAGAAGCTTTGTTTTAACATATCAAATACTTATTTAACAACTAAGATATGCTTTTTTAGTATATGAATTTGAGAAGTCTTCGTTTCTTCCTTGCTGTCGCAGAAAACAACGGCGTTCAAAAGGCCGCGGAATCCCTGCATCTGACTCAGCCGAACATCTCTCGGGCGCTTAAGGCCTTGGAAGAAGAGTTGAACGCGCAGTTGTTTGTTCGCACGGCCCGCGGAGTGGAAATCACTGAGGAAGGCGAACTTCTCAGAATGCGGGCGGAAGAAATCTTGTCTTTGGTGGACAAGACCAAGGCCGAATTTGTAGATTCAAAGGGTAGTGAGCTGAGCGGGGAAGTGCGGATCGCTGCCGGTGAGTCTGAAGGCATGCGCAATGTCATTCGGGCGATGTCGCTTTTTAAAGCTATACATCCGAAGGTTGAGTTCTCAGTGACGAGCGGCAACAGCGCTAATGTGGCCTATCAGTTGAATGTCGGTCTCTCCGACCTCGGAATTGTGTTTGATCCTTTTGACGTCTCGAAATACGAATACACCCGCTTGCCCTGGAAAGAAGATTGGTGCGTCTATCTGCGCAAAGACGATCCGCTCGCAGAAGAGCCATTCGTTACACCTCAGATGCTTCGAGATCGTCCGCTGATATTGTCAGCACAAACCCGAGGTGCCGGCTTTTTGAAGTCTTGGCTTGGGCGCAGTCTTGAAGAGCTAAATGTGGTGGCGTATTTCACGCTGATCAACACGCCGAAACTCATGGTTGAAGAGGGCCTCGGTCTGATGATCTCTTTTGATAACTTAATTGACCTGGATCCAAACGGCCCCTTAATGATTAAGCCCTTAGCGCCCAAACTTCATTCTGCTACCTATCTCATCAGAAAGAAGGAAAAAGTGCTCTCCCGCGCGGCGCAAGCCTTCCATGAATATTTGAAAGACTACGCATTGAGCGCAGAAGCAGCTCAAAACAATTAAGCCGAAGAACGGATCGAGGATGTTTGGCAGCTGCGCTAAACTTTCCTGCACGCTTCGAGCTCCGTTTTAAAACAGCATCTTTTTATTTTGGAAAATATGACTCAAGATTTCGTCCATCTTCGTATGCATACCGAGTTCTCAATCAAAGACGGTATGCTCAACCCGAAGAAAGTAGTACATAAGGCGATTGCCTCCGGGATGAAGGCGCTGGCGATTACAGACGCCACGGCGATGTTCGGTGATGTCATTTTCTATAAAGCCGCATCAGCCGCCGGTATCAAGCCGATTCTCGGCGCGGACTGCTCGATTACGAATCACTACAACCGTGATGATTATCTGCGCCTCTTATTTTTAGCGAGAAATCATCAGGGGTACCTGACGCTTTGCGACCTGCTGAGTCGTGCGTGGCTCACCAATCAATATAAAGACAGAGGCGAAGTCGACCTCGACTGGATTACGCCGGAAATGGCCGATGGCTTGATTGTGCTCTCCGGCTTCAATACCGGGGCGATCGGTAAGGCTATCCTGAACGGAAGTTCATCGGCTGCCGAACAGGAAGCCCGCAGATTGTCCCAGAAATTCCCGCACTTTTTTATGGAGCTGCAGAGAGTGGGGCGCCCGAATGACGAAATGCTCGTCGCCGAATCCGTCAAGCTCGCCAAGAAACTCGGGCTGCCGGTTGTTGCTACTCAGCCGATTCAGTTTGAGAACCCGGAAGATTTTGAATTCCATGAAGCTCGCGTGGCGATTGCCGACGGCTTCACGCTGGCAAATAAGGCTCGTCCTCGTATTTACACGCCTCAGCAGTATTTCCGTACGAAAGAAGAAATGTGCGAGCTCTTCAAAGACATTCCTTCTGCGATTGAAAACAGCGTTGAAATTGCAAAACGCTGCAATGTCACGATCAAACTCGGGAAACCGCAGCTGCCGATTTTCCCGACGCCCGACGGTATGTCTCTCAAAGACTACATGGCACAGCTCGCGCGCGAGGGTCTAGACCGCCGCCTGAAAGTCTTATATCCGGATGAGAAAAAACGCGAAGCAGCGTTCCCGCGCTACAAGGAACGCCTGGAGCGTGAGATCAAGATCATTCAGGACATGGACTTCCCGGGTTACTTCCTCATCGTGCAAGACTTTATTAACTGGGCCAAGACCCACGGCTGTCCTGTGGGTCCGGGCCGCGGTTCGGGTGCCGGTTCCTTGGTGGCTTACAGCTTGGGTATTACCGACTTGGATCCGCTTGCGTACGACTTGCTGTTCGAACGCTTTCTGAATCCGGAACGTGTGTCCATGCCTGACTTTGACGTGGACTTCTGCCAGAACAACCGCGGACGCGTGATTGAGTACGTGAAATCCAAGTATGGCGAAGAGTCCGTGAGCCAGATTGCGACCTTCGGTACGATGGGTGCCAAGGGCGTCATTAAAGATGTCGGCCGTGTTCTCGATATGTCGTATTCCGAGGCCGATCGCCTTTCCCGCATGATTCCGACGCGCCCCGGTCACAACACGACCCTTGAAGAAGCGCTCAGCGAAGAGCCGCAGTTCCGCGCTGAAGTTCGCAACAATCCTCAGGCCCGCAAACTCATTGAGTACGCCTTGAAATTGGAAGGCACCACCCGAAGCTTGGGCATTCACGCAGGCGGCGTGCTGATTGCACCGGGCAAACTGATTGATTTCTGTCCGCTCTACGCAGCAGGCATGCTGCCGGAAAACGTCATCAGTATGTATGACAAAAAGGACGTGGAAGCCGTAGGTCTGGTGAAGTTCGACTTCCTTGGTCTGACAACGCTCACGATTATTGAACGTGCGCTCGACTACATCGAAAAGAACATCGGCGTTCGTCCGGACATCGAGCACATGGAGTGTGATGATGAGGACACGTACAAGAAGATTTTCCAGACCGGAGATACGGTTGCCGTGTTCCAGTTTGAATCTCCGGGTATGCACAAGCTTCTGATTGATGCGAAACCGACTCAGCTTTCCGACTTGATCGCTTTGAACGCCTTGTATCGTCCGGGCCCGATGGACCTGATTCCGGACTTCCTGGATATTCGTGCCGGACGCAAGAAAGCCGAATATGCGGATCCCCGTTTGATTCCGATTCTGGAAGATACGGCCGGCATTATGGTGTATCAGGAACAGGTGATGCTGGTGGCGCAGAAGATCGGCGGCTACTCACTCGGCGGCGCTGACATTCTTCGACGCGCCATGGGTAAGAAAGACGTCGCCGAAATGGAACGCCAGAGCAAAGTGTTCATCGAAGGTGCGGCAAAGAACGGCGTTTCTGAGGAAGTGGCCGCTCACTTATTCGAGTTAATGCGTAAGTTCGCAGGCTACGGCTTTAACAAATCCCACGCTGCTGCATACTCTTATGTTGCCTATAAAACCGGCTGGCTGAAGAATTACTACCCGGCAGAATTCCTGGCTTCCTCTTTGAGTGAAGTGATGACCGATCCGGAGAAGTCTCTGAAGATTTTGATGGATGCTAAACGCCATAGTGTCAAACTTCTCGGGCCGGATATCAACGAGAGCGAATTTAACTATACCAGTCCCAAGACGATGGAAATTCGTATGGGCTTAGGCGCCCTAAAGGGTGTGGGTTCAGCACCTGCAGAAGCTATCAAGGCCGAAAGAGAACAAAATGGTCCGTTCAAAGACCCGTTCGATCTCGTCAAACGGGTGGGCTCTCAGCTCATCACGAAGAAGATTATCCAGGTCTTTGCAATGGCAGGCGTCTTTGATTCCATTGAGCCCAATCGCCGCAAGTGGTTTGAAAATGCTGACGTGGTAGTTCAGTCTGCTCAGGAAAACGAAAAGGCGGCTGACCAGTTCAGCCTCTTCGGAGAAGAACCGTCTAACGAAGTACCGATCAAGGAAGTTGCGCCTTGGAGTGACCGCACTCGGATGGAAAAAGAGCAGTATGTTCTCGGCTTCTATTTCTCGGGTCATCCGCTGGAAGCCTATCAGTCGGAACTCAAGCGTAATTTCGGAGCTCTTGTGGCAGGTACCGAATCTGAGAATCCGGGGGAATACCTCGTTGCCGGTATGTATCTCGGCTGCGAACAGCGCCGCGGCAAGGACGGTTCTCCGTTCGTTACGCTGCATTTGGCGACGCCCGACGGTCCGGTGGACTACAGCGTTAAGAACCAGTACTTCGAACAGGAAAGAGTCCGAATCAAAGAGATTCCCAAAGGCGAGATTGTGGTCGTGGAACTTAAAAAGTCTCACAGTAAGAAGAGCGGAAAGACCTGGGCAAGTCCCGGAGCCTTCTATCCGCTTTACGAACTGCGCCATCGCCAGAGAGCGCATATTGTCATTCGGCCGGCGGAAGAAGCTGATCCGAAGGAGCTCGAGCGCCTGATTTTGGACGTCCAGATGACGCATCCCGAAGAAGCGATTCGCGTGGACTTCGAATTCTCGGACGACCGCAGTTTCCGTGTTCGTCTTCCCTGTCCGTATAAAGCAGCCGCCGATTGGACATTGGTCCGAGATTTAGAGGATTCGCCCTCTATTCGGCAGGTTGAAGTGGCTTACGGCTTGTAACTTCAGCTCCCGAACTGAGAAAAAATTAGGTTTTTAGGCTAAGTATTATTCATAATTTATAGAAATCGCAAGAAAAGGTAAGAAAGGCCTTTTTTGTTACTCGGTTTTTGGTATTGTTTGATAACCAGGGCGGGTTTCGCCCTTATAAATCGACAACCGACGGCCCTATAGGCCGTGCATTTGAGGTGAAATTTTGAACAAAAATAATTTATTCGCCAAAGTTGCCGTATGGATCGTGATTGCCTTAGTGCTGTTTACTGTATTTAAGCAGTTTGACGGCGCCAAGAAGATGGTGGCTAATGAACCGTCCACGAGCTATACGCAATTTATGGACCAAGCCAAGGAAGGCAAAATTAAACGCGTCGATGTTCAGGGTCGTACGCTTACCGTCACTCCGACGGAAGGAGCTGCCTATAAGATCACAGCTCCCGGAGACCTTTGGATGGTTGAAGACCTCCGTAAGGCCGGTGTTCAGGTCTACGGTCAGCCTGATGAAGAACAGAGCTTCTTAGCTTCCATCTTTATTTCTTGGTTCCCGATGCTCATCCTCATCGGCGTGTGGATTTTCTTCATGCGTCAAATGCAGGGCGGCGGAAAGGGCGGTGCTTTCAGCTTCGGCAAATCTAAAGCCAGAATGCTCGACAGCTCGAATAACAATGTCACTTTTGCCGACGTCGCCGGCTGCGATGAAGCCAAAGAAGAAGTGACCGAAATCGTGGATTACCTCAAGGATCCGAGCCGTTATCAGCGCTTAGGTGGTCGTATTCCCCGCGGCGTGCTGCTCGTCGGCTCTCCGGGTACCGGTAAAACACTTTTGGCCAAAGCCATTGCCGGCGAAGCTAAAGTTCCCTTCTTCACAATTTCCGGTTCCGACTTCGTTGAAATGTTCGTCGGTGTCGGTGCCGCTCGTGTTCGCGACATGTTCGAGAACGCTAAGAAGAATTCTCCCTGCATCATCTTCATCGACGAAATTGATGCGGTTGGCCGTCAGCGCGGCGCCGGTCTCGGCGGAGGCAATGACGAACGCGAACAGACTTTGAACCAAATGCTCGTCGAGATGGACGGTTTCGACACCAACAGCAGCGTCATCGTGATCGCTGCCACGAACCGCCCTGACGTTCTTGACCCCGCAATGCTGCGTCCGGGCCGCTTTGACCGTCAGGTCGTGGTTCCGCTGCCCGATATTCGCGGCCGTGAACAGATTCTGAAAGTTCACATGCGCAAGATTCCGGTCGGCGCCGACGTGGACGAGTCTGTCCTCGCTCGCGGTACGCCCGGCTTCTCCGGTGCCGATCTGGCTAACCTCGTGAACGAAGCGGCCTTGTTTGCCGCTCGCCGCAACGGCCGTGTGGTTGCCATGGAAGACTTCGAACGCGCTAAAGACAAGATCATGATGGGCGCTGAGCGCAAAGCCATGGTCATGTCCGAAGACGAAAAACGCAACACGGCTTACCACGAATCCGGCCATGCTCTGGTTGCACGTCTGATGCCGAAGAGCGACCCCGTACACAAAGTCACGATTATTCCTCGCGGACGTGCGTTGGGTCTGACGATGCAGCTGCCTGCCGAAGACCATTACTCTTATGACAAGCAGTATCTGCTCTCTCGTATCGCCATCCTGTTCGGCGGACGTATTGCCGAAGAAGTTTTCATGCATCAAATGACAACGGGTGCGTCTAATGACTTTGAACGCGCCACTCAGATGGCTCGCGACATGGTCGTCCGCTACGGCATGAGCGATGTGATGGGCCCGATGGTTTACGGTGAAAACGAGAACGAAGTGTTCCTCGGCCGCTCCGTGACTCAGTCCAAGCATATCTCCGAGAGCACGATGGAAAAGGTCGATGCAGAAGTTCGCCGCATTATTGACGAACAGTACGCAATTGCCCGTAAGCTCATCGAGTCTCATCAGGAAGAAATGCACAAGATGGCGCACGCTCTGCTCGAATGGGAAACCATTGACGCCGAGCAGATCGACGACATCATGAACGGTAAGGATCCGCGTCCTCCCAAGCAGCTGAGCAAGGTTCGCAGAAAGAACGAAGAAGCGGCTCAGCCGGCTGAAGGAGAACAGACCGCTCAGGCAGCTCCGGCAGAAAAGAAGACGGAGCAGGCTCCGCAGACCGAGTCGCCTGAACCTGAAGCGAACGCTAAACCGGCTGAAGCTCCTTCCGAGGAAGTGAAACCGGAAGATAAGCCGAAGGATTCCGACGATCGTCCTAAAGCCTAAAATAACGATTGCAATAGAAGAGGCCGCTTCCGCGGTCTCTCTATTTTTAGTGCGGAAGGATAGTGACAGCTCATCGAAGAAACGCAGTAAAAACTTCGTAAAAGCTGTTTGGTTCAGACGCGGGATTTAAATCATTTCATCTGTTCATCGAGCTTTAAAAATGAACGAAGATCTTGAATTCAAAGATATCGACGAAGACGACGAAGAAGAAGTCAAAATTCCCGAGATTCACGGGACAAAGAACTATATGACGCGCGCCTGCTACAACCGGCTTCTTGATGAGCGCAAGAACCTGGTTTTAGTCGAGCGCCCGAACGTCGTGAATGTCGTTGCTTGGGCGGCTTCCAACGGCGATCGCAGCGAAAACGCCGACTACCAGTACGGCAAACAGCGTCTGCGTGAAATCGACCGCCGCATCCGCTTCCTGAATAAGCGAATCGAGGCGAGCGAGGTCATCGATATCGATAAAAGACCGCCGACAGATCAGATCTTCTTCGGCGCCACCATCGTTTATGCCAATGAGCAGGGCGATGAATCCAAGATTCGTATTGTCGGGATCGACGAGGCTGATGCCTCGGTAGGAGATGTTTCCTGGATCTCTCCGATCGCGCGAGTTTTCCTCAAACATTTTGAGGGAGACACCGTGCTTCTGCCGACACCGAAAGGCGTAAAGAAACTTGAGATTTTGGAAGTGACTTACGTCAACGATCCTCCCGGGAAACCCCACATTATTTAACTTTTCACTTTTTGCAATTGGCCGGTCAAGCCATGGAAACGAAAGAACAACACTTATCAGATTTTGATTTTGAACTGCCCGAATCTTTGATCGCGCAGTATCCGCTGAAAGATCGTGCGGCCTCGCGTCTTCTGCACGTCAAACCCGACGGCTCCGTAGAAGACCTGCATTTCAGAGACATTCTGAATTTGCTCAAGCCTGGCGATCTTCTTGTCTTTAACAACACGAAGGTCATTAAGGCCCGCTTGAACGGTAAGAAAGAAACCGGCGGTGTCTTCGAAGCAATGACCGAACGCGTCACCGGAACCTATGAAGCCATTTCGATGATGCGTGCCAGTAAAGCGGCAAAACCGGGAACGATCCTGTATTTCGATCATCTGGAAGGAAAAGAGCCGGCAAGAGCCGAAGTGCTCGGCCGCGAAGGCGAATTTTTCCGTCTCAAATTTGATCATCCGGTTCTGGAAGTGTTAGATGAATACGGCAAAGTTCCGCTGCCGCCCTATATTCAGCATGCCGCTGAAAAATCCGACGAAAGCCGTTATCAGACGGTCTATGCCAAGTATCCCGGTGCCGTTGCCGCACCGACGGCAGGGCTCCACTTCACGGATGAACTGCTTCAGCAGATTCGCGATAAAGGCTGTGAAGAAGTTTTCGTGACACTGCATGTCGGCGCCGGTACTTTCCAGCCCGTGCGTGTTGAAAACCTCTCCGAGCACGTCATGCATTCCGAGTGGTACAGCATCTCTCCGGAAGCAGCCGAAAAGATTAACAAGGCCAAGGCCGAAGGACGCCGTGTTGTCTGCGTGGGTACCACGAGCTTGAGAACCGTCGAGGCGAGCGCCTCCCAAAATCCGGAAGGCAAGGTCAGGGCAGAAAGCGCCGATACGCGCCTCTTTATTAAACCCGGCTATGAATTCAAAGTCTGCGATGCAATGGTGACGAACTTCCATCTGCCCAAGTCCACCTTGGTCATGCTGGTGAGCGCCCTGTGCGGACGAGATGAAATCCTGGCGGCCTACAAACATGCCGTCGATGAAAAATATCGTTTCTTCAGCTATGGAGATGCGTGCTTCCTTGAGCAAAAGGTAAACCAATGAGTCTTACATTCAAACTCCACAAAACTGAAGGATTTGCGCGCCGCGCTGAAATCCATCTGAACCACGGCGTTGTTCAGACGCCAGTGTTTATGCCGGTCGGCACCTACGGTACAGTCAAAGCAATGAGCCCGCTTGAGCTCAACGAAATCGGAACACAGATTCTGCTCGGCAATACGTTCCATCTTTGGCTCAGACCCGGTCTGGAAGTCATCGCCGAGCACGGCGGTCTTCACGGCTTTATGGGATGGGAGAAACCGATTCTGACGGACTCCGGCGGCTTCCAGGTCTTCTCTCTGGGCAAACTGCGCAAAATTACCGAAGAAGGCGTGCGTTTTGCTTCTCCGATCAACGGTGAGCGGCTCTTCCTGACGCCTGAAGTTTCGATGGAAATCCAGAAGGTGCTGAACTCCGATATCGCGATGATTTTCGACGAATGTACACCGTATGAGATCGACGGCCGCCCCGCCACGGAAAAAGAAGCTGCGGACTCCATGCGCCTTTCTCTGCGTTGGGCTCGCCGCTCCCGCGATGAATTCGATCGTCTGCAGAATCCGAACGCACTGTTCGGTATCGTCCAGGGCGGCATGTTCGAGCACCTGCGCGACGAATCTCTCGAAGGTCTTAAAGCCATCGGCTTTGACGGCTACGCGATCGGCGGTCTCTCCGTCGGCGAACCGAAAGAAGAGATGATGAAGATTCTTGATCATCTCAAGACTCGTATGCCTGAAGATAAACCGCGCTACCTGATGGGCGTCGGTACGCCGGAAGACTTGGTGGAAGGCGTCAAGCGCGGTATCGATATGTTTGACTGCGTGATGCCCACCCGTAACGCAAGAAACGGCTGGCTCTTCACTCGTTACGGTGATATAAAGCTTAGAAACGCTAAACATAAGCATGACCTCCGTCCGCTCGACGAGAGTTGCGACTGCTACTGCTGTCGCAACTTCTCCCGCGCCTACCTGCACCATCTGCAGAAGGTCAATGAGATTCTCGGCGCCAGACTGAACACGATTCACAATCTGCACTACTACTTGAATCTCATGAAGGAAATTCGAGAGGCCTTGGATCAGGGCAATTTCGAAGCCTGGTGCAAGAAGTTCGCAGAAGACAGAGCCCGCGGAACAGACTAATAACTTCGGGCAATTTCAACGAACTCCGTGAATTTACTGAGTTTTTTATAAGATTGCCCGATTTCTGCAAGCTCAACTTAAGCGAAAGAAAGTAGAATACAAAGTTTGAAAAGGGCGGGGCGCGCCCGGATTGCCCTTTGCATTCTTTTGAGAGGCAAAGGGAACCGTGACAGGACTCGGATTTACAGAAGAAATTCTTAAGAGACCTTAGCACTGGACGTCGAAAAATTTTCACTGCCCTCAGTGAACCCATATCTCACAGTTGGAGTTTTAAATTGTTTATTTCTGAAGCATATGCACAGGCAGCCTCCGGCGCTGCTGCGCAGCCCGGCGGACTTGAAAGCATGTTCTCGTCTTTCGGCGTAATGATCCTCATTTTTGCCGTTTTCTGGTTCCTTTTGATCCGTCCTCAGCAGAAACGTCAGAAAGAACACAAGAAGATGATCGATTCTCTTACCACCGGAAATGAAGTGATCACTGCCGGCGGTATCTGCGGCAAGATTGTTGCTGCCGATGAGAACTACATCAACCTTCAGATTGCTGCTGTTGACGACAAACCCGTTGTCATCACTTTCCAGCGCGTTGCAATTCAGGCTGTTCTCCCCAAAGGCACGGTCAAGTTCTAATTTTCAAGTGATAGCTTGATAGGACGACCGTTCCCGCTTTTTGAGACGGTCGTTTGTGTTGTACCTACCTTTATGTGCCGGCGTAAGCCGGCACAACGATAGTTATGAATCGATACCCTCTTTGGAAATATATATTGATTGCGGTGATTTTGATCGTCGCAGCGGTATATACGCTCCCCAATTTCTACGGTGAGTCTCCGGCCGTTCAGGTCAGCCCGGGTAAGGCAACGGTTAAAGTAACCGAACAGACGTTAAAGACGGTTGAAGACGCACTTGCCGCCGCTCAAATCAAACCCAACGGCGTTTTCTTTGAGCAGGGCGCTCAGCAGAACTCGGTTCGCGTACGTTTTGCTCCGACAGACGGCGAACTTCAGCTTCGCTCCCGCGACGTGCTTGAAAAAGCACTGAATCCGGATCCTGCCGATCCTTCTTATATCGTCGCGCTTAACCTCGTTCCGAATACTCCGACTTGGCTGCTTAAGATCAACGCGCTTCCGATGTATCTCGGTCTTGACCTTCGCGGCGGTGTGCACTTCCTGCTCGCCGTTGACATGAAGGCGGCCGTGACAAAACGCATTGAAGCTGCGACCGGCGAAGTCAGAACACTGCTTCGTGACCATAAGATCCGTCATGCCGGTATTGTCCGTGTCGGCGACACACTTGAAATCTCTTTCCGCAATGAGCAGGATCTTGAAGCGGCTATGGATGTTCTCCGTAACCGTCAGACCGATCTCACCTTTGCGAAAGAAGATCAGAACGGCAAGTTCATGATTCGCGCTACGATGTCTCAGAAAGCGATGAGCGACGTTCAGTCCTACGCTTTGAAGCAGAACGTGGCGACTCTGCATAACCGAATCAACGAACTCGGCGTGGCCGAACCTGTGATCGCTCAGCAGGGTGCAGACCGTATTGTGGTTCAGCTCCCGGGTGTTCAGGACACGGCTAAAGCCAAGGACATCTTAGGTCGTACCGCAACGCTTGAAGTGCGTATGGTCGACGACAGTCCCGAAGCGCTGGCCCAGCTTTCTCAGGGCACGGTTCCTTTCGGTACCGAGCGCTTTAAAGACCGTGAAGGCCGCGACATTCTGGTTAAACGTCAGGTCGTCCTGACCGGTGACAACCTCAATGACGCTCAGCCGGGCTTTGACAACCAGACGCACGAGCCGACGGTTAACCTGACGCTGGATGCTAAGGGCGCACGTATTTTCAAAGACGTCACTCGTGAAAACGTCGGCAAACGCATGGCCATTATCCTGTTTGAAAAGGGTAAGGGCGAAGTCGTGACGGCTCCCGTAATCCGTCAGGAAATCGGCGGCGGACGCGTTCAAATTTCCGGCCGTATGACTACGGTTGAAGCCACGGACACCGCCTTGCTGCTTCGTGCCGGTTCCTTGGCCGCTCCGATGGAAATCATTGAAGAACGTCTGGTCGGTCCGAGCTTGGGTGCCGCAAACATTAAAGCCGGTTTCGAATCCACGCTGTGGGGCTTCATCGCAGTTTCCGTGTTCATGGTCATCTACTACCACCTCTTCGGTGTGTTCTCTGCGATCGCTTTGACCTGCAACCTGTTCCTGCTGGTTGCCATCCTCTCGATGCTGCAGGCAACACTGACCCTGCCGGGTATTGCTGCTATGGCGCTGACACTCGGTATGGCTGTGGACGCGAACGTGCTGATTAACGAACGTATTCGTGAAGAGCTGCGTGAAAACCGTACGCCGCAGCAGGCGATCAAAGAGGGCTACGATATGGCGTTCAACACGATTTTGGACTCCAACATTACGAGCTTGATCGCCGGTATCGCGCTGTTGATTTTCGGTTCCGGCCCGGTCAGAGGCTTCGCGGTGGTTCACTGCTTAGGTATCTTGACCTCTATCTTCACGTCCGTGATGGTGTCCCGCGCACTCGTCAACCTCTGGTACGGGCGCCGCAAGAAACTCACTTCGCTTTCTATCGGTCAAATTTGGCGTCCTGACGCCGACAAGTCAACGGCGAAAGGAGCTTAACCATGGAACTATTTAGAATCCACAAAACGATTCCGTTCATGAAGTATTCCAAGATACTGAACGCGATTTCGTTTATTTCTTTCTTTATTGCGATTGGGCTCTTGGTCGTTCGCGGTTTGGCTTTCTCCATTGAGTTCACCGGCGGTTTGGTGATGGAAGTCAACTACCCGGATGCCGTTCCGGTGCAGGAGCTGCGCGTGGACTTGGAAAAAGCCACGGGCGGTGAAGTCCAGGTCGTGAACTTCGGTACAGCCCGCGACGCTCAGATCCGGCTTCCTCTGAAAGGCAACAAGACTTCTGCTCAGATGAGCGAAGAAGTCATGAAAGTCATTCATGAGAAAGCTCCGGAAGCTCAGCTGCGCCGCACGGAATTCGTGGGACCGCAGGTCGGTGAAGAACTCGCTACCGACGGTCTGACGGCTCTGCTCCTGGTGATCGTCGGTATCATGATTTACTTGGCCTTCCGTTTCGAATGGAAGTTCGCTGTTGCGGCCATTATCGCGAATATGCACGACGTTTTCCTGGTGCTCGGTGTCTTCTCGCTGTTCCAGTGGGAATTTTCTCTGCCGGTCCTGGCGGCCGTTCTTGCGGTTTTGGGTTACTCGGTCAACGAGTCCGTGATTATTTTCGACCGCTGTCGTGAATGCTTCCGTAAGATCCGTAAAGGCACGCCGGTGGAAATCGTCGATACCGCGATTACGCAGACCATTTCCCGTACGGTGATCACTCACAGCTCGACCTTGATGGTTACGCTGTCGATGTTCTTCTTCGGCGGTCCGGCTCTGCATTACTTCGCGCTGGCTCTGACCATCGGTATTTTGCTGGGCGTTTATTCTTCTGTGTTCGTGTCCGCTGCGATTGCCTTGTACTTAGGAGTCAAACGCGAGGACTTGGTGAAGAAGGTTCGCAAAGACGAAATCTCCGATATGGTTCCGTAATTCCGTTCGGATATTGTTCTAAAGAGAGGGGGCTTCGGCCCCCTTGCTTTTTGGATAGACCTAATCGGGTAATCAAACAGCCGAATAATTCGTCATCCTCCTAAGATGGAAGTCTTAAGGGGATTTGTTGAATGAAGACTGCATTTCGTTGGTTTATTTTTTCCGTCAGCCATGTGGAGGATTTCCACGGACGCGCAGGAAGAGTCGAAGTGTGGAGCTTCGTATTTTTTCAATGCATCTTTCTTGCGCTGGCGGCAGGCATTGATTTGCTTTTCACCGGTTTTCCGATCGTCCTGCCGATTTATGCGGCTTTAACATCAATTCCTTCCGTTCTATTGTTTATTCGCCGATTACATGACTGCGGATATTCGGGTTGGTGGGTTTTTCCTGCTATAGTTCCTCCGATTTGCTTTTTTGTCATGTGCTGGGCTCCTGATCCGGCACAGCCGAACAAGTACGGAACGACCGAGCGTCTGCCTTCGAAGAATCTGCGAGCGAAAACAGTGCCTCCGTTAATTGACGGCATTGAGTATTTGACGCCGCCTCCGATGCCTTTTGAACCGGCAGTAAAAAGACGCGAAGAATTGTTCGAAAAAGAGCAGAAAGAAATTATTGAACAAGAGAAAGTACCTAACAGCAAGGAGACACAAAATGAAAAAGACATCCGCCAAACAGGCCAAAAAGATTGAAAAACGCATTCTCGCCGTTGTCGCTGATCTGAAGAAAGCCAAAAAGGCCCGTAAGATCGAACACATCGAAATGGCTGAGAAGTTCCTGGCCAACCTGACTGCAAAACTTGATGTTGCAGCTGCCGATCTGAAAGCTAAGAAAGAGAAGCTGATCTTGGCTCAGGAAGCTAAAGAGAACGCCAAGGCCCAAGCAGCCGAATACAAAGAAGGCGGCAAAGAAGCTAAGGCTGAAGAAAAAGCTGCTGATGAAGGCAAGGCTAAAGAAGCTAAAGTTAAAGAGGCCGCTGCCAAGTAATCTTCACTTAAAGCGCATAAGAAAACCTCTGAACCGAACTCGGTATCAGAGGTTTTGCGTTAGTAGAGGCTCTAAAAACTAATCTACGTTAAAGCCGTTGCGTCGGGCAGCAATGAGTGCTTCCGTACGGTTTCGTGCGTCAAAAGCGCGATAAAGGGCCGTAACATGGGTTTTAATCGTACCCTCGGAAAGATCCATCTTGCGGCAAATCGTCTTGATGGAATCGCCCTGGCTCAAAAGCTTCAATACCTGACACTGACGAGTAGTCAAGTGAACCTTTGAAGAGGGATTGACAACCGGCTGCTGAGGGCTCATTCCCATCGACTGCTGCTGAGAGAGAATCTTCGAGGGAATGTAGACACCGCCCTCGAGAACGAAATTGATCGTGCTCTTAAGCAGGTTGGCGTCAAGTGTCTTCGGTACGTAGCCGGCGGCACCTGCGGAGAGTGCTTTGAGGATGCTGTCCGGATCACAGTTGCCGGAGAGGACCAGAATTTTGAGCGCCGGATAATTTTGTAAAAGTCGTACTAAGAGATCGGTGCCTTGAGAGTCAGGTAGGCCGAGGTCAAGAATCATCAGATCAGCGGAGTCGCCGTATTTTTCAGCCAACTCAACAGCCTCTTTTGCCGTCGCTCCGACGTGAATCTGCACGTCCGGATACATGCTTTGCAAAAGAGCAGACATGGCCGTCGTAATAAGCGAGTGATCGTCCACCAATAAGATCGTCTGCGGTTTAACCAACTGAGTCTCCTTACCTATTTTTCAATTATTTGGAGCGCACGACTCAACCCAAAGTATCACGAAAGCCGTGCTTATTCAGAGTTTAACAAATTCGAGGGAGTTGTTCGCCTGTCAGCCAGTCCACCATGCGGACGCCGCCGAATCCTGTTTCCATTTGGACGAAGTGATTTTCATCTTCGATGCAGCGGCCGATGATCTGAGCATTCTTGCCAAGAGGATCGTCTCTCATGATTTGAAGCATCTTTTCTGCCTCTTCAGGTGCGCAGATGGCAATGACCTTACCCTCATTGGCGACGTAGAGCGGGTCGAGACCTAAAAATTCGCAGGCGGCTTCTACGGATTCTTTAACCGGGATCTTGTCCTCTTCAAGAACCATGCCAACGGAAGACTGCTTAGCGATTTCATTCAGCGTGGTTCCGAGTCCGCCTCGTGTCGGATCGCGCATGCAGCGAAGGGACGGAATTTCTGCCACGAGTTTTTCGGTCAGACGGTTCAGGCTTGCGGAGTCGCTCACGACACCGGTTTCAAACCCTAAGTTCACGCGCTGGCTCATGACGGCTACGCCATGGTCTCCGATATCACCGGAGATCGCGATGACATCGCCCGGACGGCAGTTGGCGCCCGAGAGACGAACGCCTTCAGGCAGGACGCCTACGCCGCAGGTGTTGATGTAAATGCCGTCGGCTTTGCCGCGTTCGACGACCTTGGTGTCGCCGGTCACGATTTTGACGCCGGCTTCTTTAGCGGCAGCGGCCATACTCTCCACGATGCGTTTGAGGTCACTCAAGGGGAAGCCTTCTTCCAAAATAAAGCCGCAGGAAATGTAGAGAGGCGTAGCACCGCAAACGGCTACGTCGTTAACCGTACCGTGAATGGAGAGGCCTCCGATATCGCCTCCCGCAAAGAAAATAGGGCTTACGACATGCGAGTCAGTGGCCATAACAAGTTCGCCTTTAGGCTGAGGAAGTCTGGCGCCGTCATCGCCTTGATCAAGGAACTCGTTGGAGAAGTTTTTAGCGAAGAGGTCGGCAATGAGCTGAGCACTGGCTTTGCCGCCGGCACCGAAGTTCATTTCGACTTTTCCGGTCTTGAAATTCAGAGGACGTTGATAGTGTTTCTTTTCTTCAGACATTATTTATTCTCCGGAATTCTTATCTCTTGTGTCTGCCGTAAGTGAAGTAAGCGGCGCAGGCGCCTTCGCTGGATACCATGCAGGAGCCGATAGGGCTTTCCGGTGTGCACACCGTTCCGAATGCACGACAGTCAGACGGCTGTTTTTCGCCGCGCAGGATGGCGCCGCATTCGCAGGCCTTGTTGTCGGGCACACTGCGGTAAACCAAGTTGAAATGCTTTTCAGCGTCGAAGTCGCTGTATGCGTCGGACAGTTTTAACGCAGATTTAGGAACGGAGCCGAGCCCTCGCCACTCAAAGCTGTCGCGAAGCGCAAAAACTTCTTCCATCATTCGAATGGCCTTCATATTGCCTTCGGGGCGAACGGCGCGTGTAAATTCGTTTTCGACTTTGGCTTCGCCGCGGTTGATTTGGCGGATCAGCATCAGAATAGACTGAAGCATATCCAAAGGCTCGAAACCAGCGATAACAACCGGCTTGGAATAGTCTTTGGCGAACGTTTCATAAGGCTCGCTGCCGATGATCGTAGAAACATGAGCCGGTCCGACAAAACCTTCAATTTGGACTTTTTCCTGGTTCTTCAGAATGTGGCGCATGGCCGGCGGCGTCAGAACATGATTGCAAAACACAAAGAAGTTCTTTAAGCCTTCCGCTTTGGCTTGCTTTAAAACCACGGCGGTCGCCGGCGTGGTGGTCTCAAAACCGATGGCAAAGAAAACGACGTTTCTATCCGGATTGGCGCGAGCGATGTCTAAACAGTCGGCTGCCGAGTAAATCATGCGTATGTCGCCGCCCTGAGCTTTTGTTTTCATCAGCGAAAGTCCCTTGGAAGCCGGAACGCGCATGGTGTCTGCGTAGGTGCAGAGGATGACGCCGTGTTCCAAGGCAAGTTCAATGGCCGAATCAATACGGCCGATCGGCATGACGCAGACCGGGCAGCCGGGACCGTGAATCATGCGGACGTTCTTAGGCAAAATGCCTTCCAAGCCGTATCGACTGATGACATGCGTATGGCCGCCGCAGAACTCCATAAGCCGGTAATTTCTATCGGGACGGGCTTCTTTGGCGATATCGGCAACGAGCTTTTTGGCGAGCTCTTTGTCACGGTACTCGGTGATGTACTTCATGCCGGTTCTCCTGTCGCAGAGGCCTCAGAAGCAAAAAGAGCCAGTGTCTTTTGAGCCTCTTCAGGATCGATCTTCTGGAGGGCGTATCCGACATGCAAAATGACATAGTCGCCGACCTTGACGTCTTCCAAGAGGGCAGTTGAGATGGTTTTCTTCAGTCCCGAGATTTCTGCGACGGCAGTGTTCTCGTCGATGATTTCTTTAATTTGTACGGGAATTGCTAAACACATGATTCTTACTCTTTAGCTGTACTGTGAAGACGCATGAGAACGACCCATGCTTGGCCGAGTGATACGCCTCCGTCATTCGGAGGAACTTTGAGTCCCTCATAAACTTGTAATTCGTGCCGTTCCAGTAGCTCGCGGAGCCGCTGCGTTAATAATGAATTTAAACAGCAGCCGCCTGAGAGGCAAACTTTCTGAATGTTTTCTCTTTCAGAGGCGCGGATGACCTCTTTTGCCAATACCTGAGCCAGTGTTTCTTGGAAATCCGCTGCTGCTTGCTGTATATCTGTGTATTCGGAAAGTGCCAGAAGAAGCGGGACAAAATTCGGATGTCCGTCGATGACTTCAACAAGATCTGTTCGATTTTGTCCCTGACGTCCTTCGGAGGCCGCTTGCAGGCGAACCGGGGCTTCTCCTTCGTAACTTGAGACGTGGCAGATGCCGAACATAGAAGCTGCTGCATCAAAGAGACGTCCTAAACTTGTGGTCTCAGGAGCGTTGGCTTGAGCGGTAATGAGGTGAAGGCTGGGTTTGCTGACCTCTTGAGCGAGTTTTTCCAACGCTTCGGCTTTGCCGTCCTCGGCAAAAATCTTAGCTGCCATTCGCCAGCCTTCGCGGGCGCATTTATCGGCGCCGGGCATCGTGATCGGAGCGATGCTGTTCAGACGTTCAAAACTCTCAGGTGTCACTTTTAAGAGTTCGCCGCCCCAAGGTTTGTTGTCGGTACCTAAGCCGACCCCGTCGAGCGCCAGCCCTAAGACCGGCTCCGAGAGTCCGTGCTCAGCCATGACGGCGGCAATATGCGCGTGATGATGCTGGACTGGAATTAACTCTGCGTCGTATTTGTCTGCGAGCTCTTCGGCGAGCGATGTGGAAAAGAAATCCGGATGCAGGTCGCACGCAATGTATTTCGGCGTGATCTCAAAAATTTCCGAGAGATGCTCAACGGCTCGCGCTAAGGTTCGGCAGTTGCTGACGCGATCCGTGTCTCCGATGTGCTGCGTTAAAAAGGCGTGATCGTCTTTGGTTAAACAAGCCGTATTCTTCAGCCACGGTCCGGCAGCAATGACCGAAGAACCGCCGTAAGGCAGGCGGACGGCTACAGGCGTAAATCCGCGGGCACGCCGGATGAGCTGAACGTCTTTTTCTCTTTGCTGCATCACCGAGTCATCACAGCGAATCAGGATGTCTCGATTGTGCGTTAAAAAGAGATCGGCAATTCCGTCGAGTTTTTGTACGGCTTCATCATTGCCGATAACGAGCGGCTCGCCGCCGGCATTTGCACTCGTCATAACGAGGACTAGATCGCATTCTTTTTTGTACCAGTCCGGATCTTCAGGACGCCCCATGGCTTCGAAGAAAAGAAGCCAATGGATCGGCGTGTAGGGCATCATGACACCGATACGATTAAGTTCAGGTGCGATGCCCGGGAGGAGGCGATCGGCGTCTTCTGTTTTAGGGCAAAGGACGATCGGTGCTTGTGGTGAATGGAGTTCTTTTGAGGCTTTCTCCGAGATGCGGACAAAGCGAGAGGCGGAAAGGTCGTTTAAGGCCATGACCGCGAACGGCTTGAACGGGCGGTGCTTGCGCTGACGCAGCTCAGAGACCGCAGCAGCATTTCCTGCATCACAAACCAAATGAAAGCCGCCGAGCCCCTTTACGGCGGCAATTTTGCCGTCTTGAATCTGTCTGAGCAGCTCCGCAATTTCGTCCTCACAAAGAACAAGATTGCCTTTTTTATCCTTCAGTTCGAGATGCGGGCCGCAGACGTCGCAGGCGTTGGGCTGTGCGTGAAAACGACGATCAAGGGGATTTTTATATTCCTGCAGACAGTCCGGGCACATCGGGAATGCTTTCATGCTCGTCTGAGGACGGTCATAGGGAAGATGCGCCGTGATGGTATAGCGCGGACCGCAGTGCGTGCAGTTGATAAAAGGATAACGATACCGACGATTATTTTTGTCGGTGAGTTCCTTGAGGCACGCTTCACAGACGGCGGCATCGGCCGGGATAACCGTGCTGACTGAATTAGATCGGCTTTCCAGAATCACGAAGTCCTGACGTCCTTCGACAGGAACATCTTCAGCTTCAACCGATTCGATGGAGGCGAGCGGGGGCAGCTCTTTCAGCAACCGAGTGCGGAAACGTTCTAAAGCTTCAGAGGAACCCTCGAGTACGGCTTCGACACCGCGTCCGTCATTAAGAACGGTGCCGGTCAGTCCCTCATTTTTGGCCAGAACAAATACAAAAGGACGGAAACCGACCCCCTGGACGGTTCCTTTAATCCTTAATTTTTCTGCACGAATCGAGCTGCTCATAAATTATTTCGAAACAGCGGCAAAACGTTTGCCGAGCCACTCGCACCAAGCGTCCATGCCGGTGCCTTTGGTGGCGGATACTTCAATAAATTCAATGTTCGGATTGACTCTGCGGGCGTACTCTTTGCATTTTTCAACGCTGAAGTCCACATATGGGAGCAGGTCAACTTTGTTGATCAGCATCAGAGAGCTTGCGGCAAACATATCCGGATATTTGATCGGTTTGTCCTCGCCTTCGGTAACAGAAAGCACGACAACCTTACAGTCTTCTCCTAAATCGAAAGCAGCCGGGCAAACAAGGTTGCCGACGTTTTCGATAAAGAGGATGGAATTGGGCTCAGGCTTAATCTTTTGACAAGCCTCTTCGATCATGTCGGCGTCAAGATGGCAACCTTCGCCGGTGTTGATCTGGATAGCACGGCAGCCGGTCGCGCGAATGCGTTCGGCGTCGTTGAGGGTTTGTTGATCTCCTTCGATCACAGCAAGTTTGTACTGATCTTTGATCTTATTGATCGTATTGCAGAGCAGTGTGGTCTTACCGCTTCCGGGACTGGAAACAAGGTTTAATGCCAAGATGCCTTCGGCAATAAATTTCTCGCGGTTTTGGGCCGCCTTCTTGTCGTTGGCGCTTAAAACGTCAATTTCCAACTGGACCAAACGATCGTTGATTTTTTCCATTCTTTTTTCCTTGGTCGAAGAAAAGACCGGAGCTCGAGCTGTACACGAGCTCCCGTCGGAATATCAATAATTATTCGTGCTTATGAGCACCGGCACTGCCGTGTTCATGATGGCCGGCGTCATGATGATGGCGATGCTGGTCGCTGTCACGATGAACGTGGCCGTCTTCGGCATGAGGATGTTCATGAGTCTTCGTTTGGTCGAGTTCTTCAACCGTGGCTTTCTTTCCGCCGCAACCGCATGTAACACACATAATTCACTCCTTAAATAAAAACTAGGAATCTCCGAGTTCCAGTTCACTGACTCGGAAATCATCGCCGCCGTTGACACTCAGCTGATAGCTGCCGCACACGGGACACGGCTCCCCGCGGCGATGAATCGGAACAGTTTTCTGACACTTAAGACACCAGGCTGTTCCCCCCGGGCGCTCAATTTCAATCTTTGCTTCCTGCATAACCGTTCCCTGCGAGGCGATTTTGAGACCTTGCATGAGGGCATGCATTTCTACGCCGGCCAATTCGCCGATGATCAGTTTGACCGCCACCACCGAAGAAGCCTGGTTTTGCTGAGCGGTGTTTTCTACGATCTCAACAATGCTTTGGGCCAACGACATCTCATGCATTTTTCAGCTCCACATCCATCTGGGTGCAGGGATCAAACGACAAAATCGTCAGCTCAGCCAGCTTCTTCAGCTCTTCGGCGTCTTTTGCTTTGAGATTCAGCAGCGTTTTCTTAAACCATTCGGAATCCACAACATTGATTTCCGTCGGGGTCAGAATGCGGTAGTTCTCGATGACGCCGTCGATGATTTTGGCAGCATGAAGGAGAATTCCGCGGGAGTTCTGAACGAGAGAGACGGCGTTTCCTTTGCCTAGCTCCATAGCGGCAATCGTTTCTAAAGGCATGCGGATTAAGTCTGCAGCGCTGAGTACCTCAATGAACCGCGCCACAAAACGCGTGTAGTTGGTATTGCCGTCTGACATGAGCAGCCCGGCAACCGTCGGGTTCTTCCTCATGCGGGCAACGGGGCCTGTCAGAGAGCGAACATCACTCTCTAGGGAGCCGTTCTTCCAGCATCCTCTTTCTTTTAAAGCCTGAAGGATAAAAGCGGTCGGCTTATCCAACAGAGGTCCGGAAGTGTAGCCGCGGCTGCGGTGCGAAGAAATCTTGTCAAAGAAAGCGGTCAGGCTGTCTTTGCTCGGTGTAATGGTGCCGTTAAAAAGGTCTTGCTCCCAGCTCTCGGAGAAGCCGTCCAGCAGCAGGTAGGAAACCTCGCCTCTGAGCTCGCTCCAGAGTTTGTTTCGCTTGGTTTGATCTTCATAAGGCATTTCGCGCAGTTCGCTCACGAGCTCACGGACTCGGATCACGCTTTTAATTTTGGTGGCTCGGTAATCTTCGCCGGCACACTGGAGCGCAAAGAAACGCACGCCCTCGTTAATGAGTTCCAAATGGTTGGCAAAACGTGCTTTAACCAGAACTTCTTGTGAGGGCACGCTGTTTTGGGCCACGTCACAGGCCACTGCGGCAGCGGCGGTCTGAGAATCCGGGCAAAGCGCAAAGAGCGGCGGCAGGAGTGCTAAGGCATCTTCCACGCGCTTGCCGCAGAGCAGTTTTTCAATTCGGAGCTCCTTGGCCGGCTCAATACTGACATCCGAGACGGAGCAGCCGTCAGTTGTGAGAACAAAACGAATCGCACCGAGATAACTCATGATTCTTGTTCCTCTTGGGTTGCTTTTGGTCTTAAGAACGAACGACGCGAGATCGGACGGTTGATGGCGGTCTCGACCGCTTTTTCGATGGCTTCCGGGTCGACTTTGGGCTGGATCGCTGGAATCGGTTCTCCGAGTTCGGGCTCCTGTTCGGGCTTCATGAGCTCTTCCAAAGCAGCCTTAGCGATTTCAACAGCCATGTCGTGGTCGGAAACAACTTCTTCGAGCGGTGACATGAGCGAGCACATCTGATATTCGCCCAGGATTCTGTCTTTTACGCTGATGAAGTCATATATTCCGGCCGGGAACGGATAGTGCAGACGGCGTCCTTCCGGAATCGACTTCCATTTAGAAGGCTGTCCTTTAGCCAAAATCACGTTCATGCACCAAGGCGTGACAATGATTCCGAGCCAGAAGTATTTCCACTTATGGAAACCGATCGCCTGCACATGGACGCGCGGGTGCAGCATCGGCAGGCCCTGCATTCGGGTCTGCCAGATTCTGTTGAAGCCTCTTTCAAGCCGCTGTGTCGGATTCGGCGCCCACGGCTCTTCACTTTGAGGATTCTGAGTCGTCGGAGCGTTGGTTTTGATCATAGTCTTCGGGCACAACCATAAAAAGGTCGCGTTCGCAGCCGCAAACCGGACAATTCCAATACTCGGGCAGTTCCGAGAAAGGAGTGCCAGGTTCAATGTTCTGATCTACGTCGCCTTTAGCAGGATCGTAGATGTAATGGCAGACTTTGCACTCCAAGCGCGTATCCGGATGCAGCTTGGAGCTGTCGCCTAAAAAAGTACCTTCAAATCCGGGCATTATTTGGCTTCCACAGGAGAAAGTTCCCAGCTCTTCGTGACCCATTCGATCAATTCTTTGATGCGAACGGCAGAATCGGCCAAGTCCTCGGAAGCTGCAACGGCTTCTTCAGGAAGACCTGCGACAACGAGGGTGTTCAGGATCATCAGACGGGCCGGAGCGTTGTTCAAATACTGAACTTTCCAGACGTGACGAACGTCGGTCGAAGAGATACGGCAGTTGCCGAAACCGCGGGACATCATTTGAACGGCGCCGGCACCGACAGCGGCTTCGATCACTTTATGGTCTTCTGCAGACATTGGAAGATGCGAGAGGTTGATCGTGAAAGCCGGGGCTCCCGGTTCCCATGCTTTAAGCGCTTCTTTCAGTTCGGCGATAATTGCCGGGCTGTTCATGGCTTCCGGTCCGAATTCAACCGGATGCAAATCCGGCTGGCTTGTTACGTAAGCAGCTTCGGCTACGCAGGAAGGAATGGCGCTGACTTCCAGCTGGTCGGCAATCTGCTGACCGTCACGGTAGTAGCACACGCGCCAAACACCCACGAATATCGATTCCTGAATACGGATTTCGTCGAAGGTTTCGTTCGGGATGGAAATACGAATGGCCACTTCGCCTTCGCCGAGCATCTGATTAATAAGTGCCAGGGTATCTTTGTCATAGCCGTTCATCGCAAAGGCAGGACCGGCATCTCCGCTGTCCATATTCCAAAGGCGCATTTCTTCATAAAGGTCGATGAAGAACTGACGGCACTTCTCCGCGGTAGCTTTGTTGGCGACTTCGGGCGTGTACGGCTGACGGAAGGTGTCCACAATGTCGGGTACGCCGATCGTGTTGGCAACAGAGCGCTCCGGCTGGGAGCCCGGGCCGAGCAGGTTGATAGGAATCGAAATCGGTTTGGTGATCATGATTGAAGTCTTTATAGGTTTAGTTAGATGGAACGAACAGGGATGCCAACGGAGGGCGGATAGTGCGGTTCGCTGTGCATGATTTCGTCAGCTTCACGAACTAAATCCGCCCAAAGGCGCAGTCCGTCAACTGCACCTAAATATTTGCCGTCGCGGAAAAAGACCAAAGCAGGCCAGCGTTTGAAGCCGTAAGTTACGGCAAGTCTTCTGGCGTTAGGAGGTCCGACCACTGCTTTGTGTTCGATCAAGCCGCAGCTTTTTGCCAATTCCGGCGCAATCACGAGTGCGTCCATGGTTTCTTTCATGCGGTTCGGGTCTTCAATAAAAACAACCATCGAAAGGCCCGGTTTCTGCAGAAACTGCGGGAAGGTATCCTTGTCGCAGCTTTCAAAACCATGTTCGTTGACCATTCTTAAAAACAAAGGATGGCTGTAGAGGTCAATCTTCGGGGAAGTGCCCATCAGTTCCATCAGTGCTTCTCCTTTTTATCGAGTTGGGCTTGGAGGTGCGGAGGCAACTTGCCGGTATTGGCGACGATATCTGCGAATGCATCTTCGACGTCAGGTGTCTGACCGTTCATGGCTGCTTCCAGTGCATCGAGCGCTGCATCGACCTGACGAGCCCGTTCTTCTGTAATTTTTTTCGTTCCCATTCCGTTCCAAGCCAGAACCCATTCGCCGATTTGGACATCTCCGAGCATCAGGACGTCGAGGTTTTCGGTTTGGCCGCGGCCGGAGCAGACAGCTCTGCCGGGGTAGGGCAGAGACTCAACCTTCATTGGAATTCCGATACACATTATTTGTCTGCCTTTGCGACAAAGCGCGCAAAACGGATATCGCCGTCTCTGCAGGCTTCTTCTGCCGAGGGACGTCCGCTTTCGTATTGATCAATATTTAAGCAGGGCGCATCCATCAGCGCCGGAGCGATTTCGTCTTCGGAACGAACACGAAGTCCGACGTTCCATCCGCGGACGATCTCATAGCCGTCGCGAACTGCCTCATCGACTTTTCCTTTTGCTTCTGCAGATAAGGAGCCGCCGTAGTCGTCCAGGAGAACCGGCTGGAAGCCGACGACAGCAATATCGTTCGGCATAGCGCCTCGAACCGCCGCTGCGACCAGGAGGTCATTCATGCCGGTCTGATGCGGAGAAATCTTGGTAGCAGTCCAAAGTTTGACATCGTCGTTGCGAAGGACACGGAGTTCGCCGGGTTTGCCTTTGAAGTCGCAGCAGTCAAAAATCAGGAGTTTTTCTGCTCGGCAGATTCTGTCGTAGAGATACATACCGAGTGTGCCGCCGTCTGCAATAACGTTATTCGGATCGGTAAAGGCGTACTTGTCGTTGAAAGCTTCAACGACTCTGACTCCGAAGCCTTCGTCTGCCCAGAGGATGTTTCCGATCCCCAGGGTCAGACACGGAATATCTTTGAGGTTTTGCATATCTAGAATTGCCACCGTTATGGTTACAGGTTCTTAATATGCCACTAGTATAGTTACAAAATTTAAGTAAAACTACGGAGAAAACGGATTAATTGTCCGCCCAAAATGGTTTTTTTGATGGGTTTCTTCGCTTTTCCTCCAATAAATCTAGCTGATTTTCTCTTCTGCATTCTCATTCTCAAGCGCCTGATGAATGTCCCAGCGCATTTGCAGAGAGAGCCAGAATTCTGGATCGGTATGGAAGTATCGGGATAAGCGAATCGCCGTGTCGGTTGAAATCGAGCGTTTGCCGACGATGAGCTCGTTGATGCGGCGCCGGGAGACGCCGATAGCCTGTGCAAGTTCGGCTTGTGAAATTCCGAGAGGCTCCAAAAAACGCGATTCCAGAAATGCGCCCGGATGAGGTGCACTTCTGGAAGAACGTGAAATACAGCCTCGCAGCGGAGGAATTCCTCCGCTGTTTTGGCCGTTAGTTTGATCCGAAGATCTTGCCATGAGAAAGCCTAGGCTTTGTTGGCAGAAGAAGCATTCGGGATGTCAGAAGGCGGAATGTCTTCGTTACCCGGCTGACGGATCGGTTCCTTGAAGAAGCGGATACCGTTGATCATCGTAGAAACCTGTGTGCCGCCGCCCATGATGTCTTCACGGAAGCTCATGTAAAGGTGAGCGCAGAGGAAGATGAGCAGGTAGTACATCAGAAGATGATGGAAGGTACGCACCGGCTGAGGACCGCCGAGCCATGCTGTAACCCAGCCGAACCAGGACATCCAGCCTGTATCCCATCCCCACTGTTCGGCGTAGAGGCCTAAACCGGTCAGGATGATCAGGATGGAGCCGAGGACGTACATGAGACACATGGCCGTCTGAGCCAGAGGGTTATGACCCACATATTCCTTCGGGTGTTTGTTCAGGAAAAGGTAATAGAGGGCGGTGCCGAAAATACCTTTAATCCATTCCATATCCCAGAAAGGAAGGATGAAGATCATACGGGAATACTTGTTGCCGACGAATGCCCAATAAATACGATAGAGCATCAAAACGGCGAACAGCATGCCGCAAACCAAGTGCAGCAGGATGATATTCCCGAAGAAGTAGGTATCCCAAGTGGTGGCGTAGTTAGCAATCGGCGGCCAGCCAATCAGGAAACCCGTAATGACCAGCATGAAGAATGCGGCGCACTGAGCCCAGTGCCAGAAGCGTACAGGTGCTTCGTACACGTACACGGGGTCAATCGGGCCTTCCTCAATGCTGTATGCCCATTTCGAGATTTTCATAAAACCTCCTAATTAGCGGACTTGAACTTTGCAGAGTTCCTCACCGCTGGTCGACATGACGTGAGTTGCGCAGGCCAAGCACGGGTCAAAGCTATGGATCGTACGCAAGATTTCGAGAGGCTGATCAGCCACGGCAACAGGTGTGCCGAGCAGAGCGGCTTCGTATGCACCGAGCTGGCCCTTGGTGTCACGCGGAGAAGCATTCCACGTAGACGGAACAACAGCCTGCCAGTTTTCGATCACGCCGTCTTTAATAACGCACCAGTGGCCGAGGGCACCGCGCGGAGCTTCGCACTGACCGACGCCTTTGCATTCTTTCGGCCAAGTACTCGGTTCCCATTTATCCATGTTGGCAGCGACTTCGTCACCGGCCTTGATGTTGGCTTCGAGTTCATCAACGTATTCGAGCATGAGCTGAGCGCACATCTTGGCTTCCAAACCGCGGCAGAGGGTACGGCCGAGTGTGGAGAAGAGAGCTTCGACAGGTACGCCGGCCTGAGCAAGAGCGCGGTCGACGAGTTCTTTCTGGCGCGGCATCTTCTTGGCGTAGGCGACAACCATACGTGCAAGGGGACCGGTTTCCATAGCGTGTCCGTTCCATCTCGGAGCTTTGATCCAAGAGTAGCGGGCGTTTGTGGTGAGCCACTTGATGTCGGTCTTGGTGCCTTCGTAATCGACGCCGGCTTTGCCGAGGTCGAAGTTCGGGTCGGTGATACCTTCCCAAGGATGCAGACCTTCGTCGGGCTTCGGATAAGAGTACCAAGAGTGATCAACGAATTCTTTGATCTGGTTGGGATCCTTAAGGTCAACCGGAAGAATCTGGTCGAACTTGCCGTCGATAACGGCGCCGTTCGGCATAACGAGGCTCTTTTCGGACATATCGTTGGCATATGCCGGGAAGTCGCCGTAGCAGAGCAGATTCTTGTTGGCGAGACCTCCGCCGATCTTGTACCAGTCTTTGTAGTAGGCCTGCATAGCCATCAGGTCAGGATAGTAGACTTCATCGATGAAGCGGATGGTGGACTTAGCCACATCGCGCAGAAAGTTCATCCAAACCTGGTTGATCATGATGCCCTGGGCACCTGTGTCGCTCATGTTAATCGGGCAGGGAACGCCGCCAACCAGATAGTTCGGGTGGGGGTTCTTGCCGCCGACGATAGCGTGGACCTTAACGATTTCGCGCTGGAAGTCCAAGCTTTCGAGATAGTGAGTAACGCCCAGGAGGTTGATTTCCGGAGGAAGTTTGTAGCCGGGGTTGCCCCAGTAAGCGTTAGCAAAAATACCGAGCTGGCCGCTGGCGACGAATGCTTTCAAGCGGTCCTGAACTTCTTTGAAGTAAGCAGGAGAGGAGAGAGCATGCGTGGAAATGGACTGCTGGATTTCGCTGGTCTTCTTCGGGTCGGCGCTCAAAGCGGAGACGACGTCAATCCAGTCGCAGCCGTGGAGCTGATAGAAGTGAGTCAGGTGGTCCTGGCTGTACAGCGTAGCGTTCATCAGGTTGCGGATGATGTTGGCGTTCTTCGGAATCTGGATTCCGAGAGCGTCTTCAACCGCGCGAACGGCAGACAGAGCATGAATACCGGTGCAGACGCCGCAGACGCGTTCCACAAAGGCCCATGCATCACGGGGGTCGCGTCCCTTCAGAATGACTTCAAGACCGCGCCACATCGTGCCGGTTGACATTGCGTCGACGATGACATTGTTTTCATCGAGGACGGCCTGCATACGTAAGTGACCCTCGATTCGGGTTACAGGGTCAACAACAACTTTCTTATTTGCCATTATTCATTTACTCCCATGTCCTTGTTGACTTCTTTTGACTTGGCGCGAGCGACGGCGCTTGCAGCGGCGTGAACAGCCACAGCGGCACCCATAACGCCAAGAGCAGCCAAGCCTACGCGGTCAGCAGTAGCCTGGATGCCAAGACCCCAGCTCGGAGGCAGGATGGTCGGTTCGTGAGCGTAGAAGCTGCCCTTATCCCAGAAGTTGTCTTCGGAGCAGGCCAAGCACGGATGTCCGGATTCAACCGGCCAAGACAGCATGTCGTTCCAACGGATAGAAGAGCAGGAGTTGTAAGTGACAGGTCCCTTGCAGCCGACCTTGTAGAGGCAGTAGCCGAGTTTGGCGCCGATGTCGTCGAATTTTTCAACGAACTGACCTGCGTCGAAGTGAGCGCGGCGATAGCACTTATCGTGGTTGCGCTGGCCGTAGAACATCTTCGGACGAAGCTGAGCGTCAACCGGAGGCAGACGGTCATATGTCAGCATGTAAGTGATGACGCCTGTCATGACTTCCGGAATCGGGGGGCAGCCCGGTACGCGGATAATCGGCTTATCTTTGATGACATCTGTAATAGGAACAGATTTTGTCGGGTTCGGTTTGGCTGTGTTGATGCAGCCCCAGGAAGAGCAGGAGCCCCAGGCGATAACGGCCTTTGCGCCTTTAGCAACGTGCATCAGTTTTTCAAGGAAGGGTTTGCCGCCGGGCAGACAGAACATGCCGTCAGCGCCGAGGCAGGGAGATCCTTCAACAGCCAGGATGTAGTTGCCGTTGAATTTCTTCATGACGTCTTCGAGAGCCTGGTGATCTTGTTCACCGGCAGCGACCATCAGTGTGTCGTCGTAGGCCAGAGAAATCATCGAAAGGATGACGTCTTTGGTCAGCGGATGGTAGGAACGAATGAAAGATTCAGTACAGCAGGTGCATTCCAGGCCGTGGAGCCAGATAACCGGAGTACGTGGTTTAGTTTCCATCGCGTGGGCGATGTCCGCTGCGCCGTTTGCACCGAGTCCGAGGGAAGCGGCTGTCAAAGAGCAGAATTTAAGGAAACTGCGTCTTGAGACACCTTGCCGCCGCATCAATTGATAGTTAGTTTCTGTCATAGAAGCATCTTCTCAGTAGTTGCAGGGGTTGTTAAAACTCACACTCCCGGGAAGGATTTCCCAGGGAACTTAAGGATATTCTAAGCATTTTCCCTATAAATGGTAAGTAATTAAGTCAATTAAATTTATATGTAAAAACAGTAAGTTGTCTTAAAAATTCAAATAAAAAATGTTACATCTACCGTTACACTGACAACAAATCAGCCTCTTGACACTTCAAATCTGAATCCGATTTTTCATTTTTGTCTTTTGATCCGAATTTAACAAAACGCCCCAGAATTCCGCAGTCGTAAGCCTGCGGTAATTCACGGTTTGCATTTTTACAACTCGTTATAAGGTTTGTTTAATCGTCGATTCTTAAAATTTTTCGCATCCGGATCCCATTTATAAAAATTTATGTCAGAAGAGAAAGCCAAGCTTGAGCTTCAGTCGGTTCGATGTGTACGCGGAGAGCGGCTGCTGTTTTCCAAGCTGAATTTCCAGTGCGCTGCCGGCACCCTGGTCCGTATTGCAGGGCCCAACGGCACAGGCAAGACCAGTCTCCTGCGTCTTCTTGTCGGCTTAATGCAGCCCCAGGAAGGTCAAATCCTTTGGAAAAACGAACCCATTAAAAAGCTCAAAGAAGAGTTCTGGAAAGATCTCGTTTACATCGGGCACTTAAACGGTGTCAAAGACGAGCTCACTGCTCGAGAAAACCTTCTTATTAATTGTGAGATCGGGGAGCATCCGGTCACTAAAGAACAGGCCGATCACGCACTCGCAATGGTGGGTCTTGAAGGCTTTGAAGATCACTACACGCGTCACCTTTCTCAAGGTCAGAGAAGACGCGTTGCACTTGCCCGTCTTTACCTTAGCCGCCACGCAGGATTCTGGGTCTTAGACGAACCTTTCACAGCTTTGGACGTTAAAGCCGTGGCAAATTTAGCCAATCTAATTGCCGAGCATGTTAATGAAGGCGGAATTGTGGCTTTTACGACGCATCAGGAAGTCCCGATTGCAGCCAATAATGTTCAGCGCATCGAACTGACGGGCGGCCGCTGGTTGAACGGCAGGATGGTTAAAAAACACGATTTGGCAGGAGAGGTGGCTTAATCATGTTTCGATTATTCTTAGCCGTTGTTCGGCGGGATCTCAAATTAGCCCTCCGTCAAAAATCCGATGTTTTAAACACGGTCTTCTTCTTTATTGTGGTTGTGACCTTGGTTCCGCTCGGAATCGGACCCGACCAGCAGCTCTTAAGAATGATTGCACCCGGCGTCGTCTGGGTTGCAGCGCTCTTAGCCGCTTTGCTTTCACTCCCGCGTCTTTTTGCCAATGACTATGCAGACGGAACATTGGAGCAGATGCTTCTTTCTGGTGAGCCTTTAACGGTTATCGTCATCGCAAAAGTCTTTGCGCATTGGCTCACCACAGGTATTCCTCTGACATTAATCTCCGGCTTGTTTGCGCTCATGTTCGACCTACAAGCCGATGTTGCGCTGGTCATGATGAGTTCGCTCTTCATCGGTACGCCGGTGCTGAGTTTAGTGGGCAGTGTCGGAGCTGCGCTCACACTCGGACTCAGAGGCGGAAGCGTATTGACGTCGCTTCTCGTTCTTCCCTTGTATATTCCTGTTTTGATTTTCGGCGCTGGAGCTGCAGAAGCAGTGGCAGTCGGGATTAACTCAGCCGCTTATTTCTTTATTGTCGGCGCGCTCACGCTCTTCTCTTTAGTCGTGATGCCTGTCGCAACCTCAGCAGCGCTGAGATTTGCATCGGATTAATTTGCTTTTTTGGACGCATTATGAAAACTAACAAGTCAATCCTTACTCCTGAGGGGATGTACAGTTTTGCCGGAAAGGCGCTGCGGCCGTGCTTTATTTTGGCCATTATCGTCATTCTTGCGGCGATGTATGTCGGCTTTTTTCTGGCACCGGTCGACGCAACACAGGGCAACTCCTACCGCATTCTTCATATCCACGTCGCTTGCGCCTGGATGGCCATGCTGCTTTATGTGGTGATGGCGATCTTCTGCTCTTTGGGCCTGATTACAGAAAACCGCCTTTGGCCGATGGTTGCTGCCTCTTTAGCACCGACCGGCTGTCTGATGGCTTTCCTTGCACTTTGGACCGGTTCTCTCTGGGGACGCCCGACATGGGGCGCCTACTGGGTTTGGGACGCGCGTCTTACCAGTGCCTTGATTCTGTTCTTCTTCTATTTAGGTTATATCGCGCTGCAGAACGCCATTCCCGATTGGCGCCGCGCTGATAAGGCCTGCGCGGTGATCGGCATTGTCGGCGTGATCAACGTACCCATCGTTTACTTCTCGGTTCAGTGGTGGAACACGCTTCATCAGGGGGCTTCCATTACAGCTTCGGGTTCGTCTATTCATCCGGTGATGCTTTGGGCTCTGGCTCTGATGGTCATCGGTTTTTGGCTTTACACCTTTGCAGTGACCTTCGTCCGTCTGCGTTCTGTGATTTTGGAGCGCGAACGCAATCAGGAATGGGCACAGCAACTTGCGCTTAAAGGAGAACTGTAATGGGTCAGTGGTCCGGAATTTCAGATTTCTTTGCGATGGGCGGTTACGCACAGTACGTGTGGGGCGCCTACGGAATGGTTTTCTTTTGTTTTATTTGCGAAGTGTTCGGGCTGGTGCGCAGAAGACAGAAAGCGGCAAAAGAGCTGCTGATGGAAGCACGCGCGCACCAAGCTGAGGAGGATTTATGAACAGCACACGGAAAAAACGTCTCGGGCTCATAGCCGGAGGCTTAATAATTTGCGGTGCCGCTGCGGCCCTGGTTTTCAATGCATTTGAAGAGAACCTCGTGTTTTTCTTCTCCCCTTCCCAGGTAGCAGCTCATGAAGCGCCGGAAGGCAGAGCATTCCGCATCGGCGGATTTGTACAGGAAGGTTCCGTTCAGCGTCAGAAAGACGGCGTGACGGTTCGCTTCGAGGTGACGGATACGGCTCATACCGTTCCCGTGACATACAAGGGCAGCCTGCCCGATTTGTTTAAAGAAGGCAAGGGCGTGGTCGCTCAGGGAAAACTGCAAAACGGTGTTTTTGTGGCTGACCAAGTCTTAGCAAAACATGACGAGAACTATATGCCGCCCGAGGCTGAAAAAGCCGTGCAGGACGCGCATAAGAAAGCTCGCGCCATGAAAGAGTAGGAGTTAAAATGATTGCAGAGTTAGGTCATTTTTCCTTGATCTTGGCCCTGATTGCGGGCCTGATCCAAGGTTTTCTTCCCTTGGCGGGTACCGCATTAGGCGTGCGCAGCTGGGTTAACGTGGCTCGTCCGGCCGTGTTTGCCAACGCTGTTTTCTGCACGTTCGCATTCTGCTGTTTGGCTTGGTGTTTCTACACAAGTGACTTCTCCGTCATGAACGTGGCAAACAACTCCAACAGCATGCTGCCGTGGTTCTACCGTTTGTCGGCCACTTGGGGCTCTCATGAAGGCTCCATTCTTTTCTGGACACTGCTGCTGGCTCTTTGGGGCTTAGCGGTTGCCGTCTGTTCCCGCCGCCTCCCGCAGGACGTGATGGCCCGCGTCATCGGTGTTATGGGTCTGATTTCCGTCGGCCTGACGCTTTTCATGCTCCTTACCAGTGACCCGTTCATTCGTCTGTTCCCGGCTGCTCACGAAGGCCGAGACCTGAACCCGCTGCTGCAGGACCCGGGTATGGTTTTCCATCCGCCTCTGCTTTATATGGGTTACGTCGGTATGGTCGTTCCTTTTGCGTTTGCCGTTGCTGCTTTGATCGGCGGCCGCCTGGACGCAGCTTGGGCTCGCTGGACCCGTCCTTGGACAAGCGCAGCTTGGATTTTCCTGACCCTCGGTATTTCCTTAGGTTCCTACTGGTCTTACTACGAATTAGGCTGGGGCGGCTGGTGGTTCTGGGATCCGGTTGAAAACGCTTCCTTCATGCCGTGGCTCACAGCAACCGCACTGCTTCACTCTTTGGCCGTGACCGAAAAACGCGGCTGCTTCAAGATTTGGACCGTTCTTCTGGCTCTGATCACTTTCTCTCTGTCGCTGCTTGGCACTTTCCTCGTCCGTTCCGGCGTGCTCACCAGTGTGCACGCTTTCGCGACCGACCCGCAGCGCGGCCTCTTCATTCTCGGACTCCTCGTTCTGGTGATCGGCGGCTCTCTGCTTCTATTTGCCTGGAGAGCACCTAAAGTCGGTACCGGCGGCGCCTTCGAACTGTTCTCTCGAGAAGCGATGCTGCTTGTGAACAACGTGCTTCTCGTTGTCGCCATGCTGGCCGTCCTCTTGGGTACGCTCTATCCGCTGTTTATTGACGCGCTGAATGCTGGCAAGATTTCCGTCGGACCTCCTTACTTTGATTCCGTTTTCGGACCGATCATGGTGCCTGTGATTCTTCTCATGGGTATCGGGCCACTGGTACGCTGGAAAGACGCCAAGATTTCCGACATCGTCAAACGTACGGCCTGGTGCTTTATCGCCGCAGTGATTCTCGGCGCTGCCACCCCGCTGATCAAAGGCTGGAGTACCTGGCTCTTTGTCGGTCTGACGCTCTCTTGGTGGGTCTTATTCACCTTCATTGAATCTTTGCGTGAAAACATCCGCAACTTCAAGGGCAATTTCTTCGGCAAGATCTTCAAACTCTCCCGCTCTTGGTGGGGCATGATGATTGCGCACTTGGGTGTTGCCGTTTCCATCGTCGGTATCGGCATGGTCATGACGTACTCTCTGGAGCGCGACGTCACGATGACGCCGGGCCACGAGGTCAACGTCGGTTCTTACGACTTCAAGTTTGAAGACGTCAAACGCGGTATCCGCGGCCCGAACTACATCGCTGACGAAGGTGTGTTTAAGGTCACGGAAAACGGCAAAGAAGTTGCGACCCTGACACCTCAGAAACGCAAGTACTTCTCCAGTCAAATGCCCATGACCGAAGCAGCGATCAGCTCTTCGATTACCGGCGACGTCTACGTATCCATGGGTGACCAGACCGTCGACGGCGCATGGGTGGTTCGCGCCTACGACAAGCCTTTCGTGACATGGATTTGGTGGGGCACGCTCATCATGTCTTTCGGTGCCTTTATCGCCATGTTGGATAAACGCTACAGAACTCGCCGCCGCGTCCGCAGCGCCCAGGCAGAGTAGGGGATTTGAATCATGAAAATGAAATATGTTCTTCCGCTGGTCATCTTCCTGGCACTGGCGATCTTCCTCATGGTGGGTTTGAACCGCGACCCGCGAGAAGTGCCTTCTCCGCTGATCGGAAAACCTGCACCAGAGTTTTCTCTGCCGAGACTCGATGACTCGAACAAAGTTGTCTCTAAAAAGGACATGCTGGGCCAGGTCTGGCTGCTGAATGTTTGGTCCTCCTGGTGCGGTTCCTGCCGCCAGGAACATCCGACCATGGTTAAGGTCGGCAAGGGCGGCCAGAAGATCGTCCCGATCATCGGCTTAGATTACAAAGATAAGGATGCCGACGCGATGCGCTTCCTGCGCCAGGGCGGCGACCCTTATGACTTCTCCATTAAAGATCCGACCGGTGAAGTGGGCATCAACTTCGGTGTCTACGGTGTTCCCGAGACCTTTGTGATTGATAAGAAAGGCGTGATTCGCTACAAGCAGATCGGCCCGATCACTCCGGAAGCCTGGGATAAGAAGATTCATCCTCTCATCAATCAACTGAAAGCAGAATGATGAAGAAATTTTTACTCGCACTGTTTTTTACAGCTTTTGCACTGACCGGAGCTCATGCTCAGCCTGCACAGCAGAGTCCGGCACAGCCTGACGTCAAGCCGACGATTCTTGACCCTGTGGCAAACAAACGCGTGGCAGAAATTTCTGCCCAGCTGCGCTGCCTGGTCTGCCAGAACCAGTCAATCGCCGACAGTAATGCCGAGCTTGCGATGGACCTTAAAAAGCAGGTCGTCAAACAGATCGCAGAAGGCAAGACGAATCAGCAGATTATCGACTTCATGGTCGACCGTTACGGAGATTTCGTTCTCTACAATCCGCCTTTCAAGATGAGTACGCTTCTGCTTTGGCTCGGACCGATTCTTTTTCTGGTTCTCGCCTTAGGCGGACTGTTCTACACGATGGCAAAACGCAAGAAACTTAAACCCGTCGAACTGACGGAAGAACAAAAACGACGTGCCGAAGAGCTCCTTCGCGGAACTGAACCGGCGAAAAGGAGAGATGCCAAATGATGACATTTTTACTTTCAGCCGGAGCGATGATCATCGTCCTGCTTTTGATCATTTGTATTCCGCTGCTGACATTCCGTAAAAAGGACACGGGCGCCGAAGAGCTTCCTCAGGCTAATATTGCGATCTATCGCGACCAGTTCAAAGAACTGGAAGACGAATTGGCCCGTGGCGCAATTTCTCAGAATGAATATGACGAAAGCCGTCTCGAGCTCGAGCGCCGCGTGATTGAAGAATCCATTCCTGAAAAGCAGGTCGAACCGACCAATCAAAAAGCCGGCGTTTACACGGTTTTTGTCTTGGTTCTGGTTGTTCCTTTCTTTGCCGTGGCTATGTGGGCTGCTACACAGCATCTCGGTGACTTCCGCTTAGACGGCGGTATCAATGAAGGCGTGGTGGATTACAACACCGGTACGGTTGTCCGCCAGGCTGGCGAAATGCACGACATGGATTCCGCACTGAAGAAGCTGCGTGATCATCTCAGAGAAACTCCGGGTGACATTCAGGGCTGGATGATGCTCGGACGCACCATGCTGACCATGAAGAATTACAAGGAAGCCGAAGCTGCCTTTACTAAGGCCGATCAGCTGGCTCCGGGCAATCCTGCCATCATGGTTGACTTGGCTGACGCGATTGCGATGGTTCAGGGTCAGGATCTCAGCGGCAAACCTTGGGAACTCGTACAGAAAGCCCTCAAGATTGATCCGACCAACTGGAAAGCTCTGATGATGGGCGGTACCGATTACTTCAACCGCGGCGACTATCGTCACGCAGTGATGTATTGGGAACGTCTTCTCGGCACGCTTTCTGCGAACGACGATATGCGTGCAGCCGTGATCGGCAGTATTCAGGAAGCCCGTAAACTCGGCAATATTGTCGGACCGGTTCAGGATACGCTAGATTTTGGCAACCCTGTCAATAAGGATGATAGAGCTGTCCCGATGATGAGCCAAATGATGAAGAACGGTTCTGCTCCGATGGGACAGACACCGGTTCCCGCACAGGCGATGAAGGCGACGCATTTCATTTCCGGCGTGGTGGAACTGGATCCAAAACTGGAAGAGCAGGCGGCCAAATTTGACACGCTTTACGTGACCGCTCGCCCGGCAAGCGGCAGCCGAGCACCGATTGCTCAGTTGAAGATCAAAGTGCTGAGCTTCCCGGTTCACTTCAAGCTCGACAACACCATGCTTCCGCCGATGGATATGGGCGGCGGCACGTTAGACGAGCATGACACCGTCATGATCACGGCTCGTTTAGGCTATGCTCAACAGATGATGCCTGCGAACGGAGATCTGGAGGGTCAGACTTCCGCTCCTGTTAAGGTCGGCGCTGACGATGTAACGCTCAAGTTAACGAATGTGGTTGCTCGCTAACAAAACGAACGGAGAAGATTTCCTTCTCCGCTTAAACGCAAAAAACCGGCTTCGCGCCGGTTTTTTGCTGGGTTCCGAATGGATTATTTGCCGTATTCGATCTTATTGGTCTTCATCAGTTCATTGAGGAAGTTCTGCTGTTTTTTCAGCTCCAGACCTTCGCGGATCTGATCCTTAACAGAGTCGTAAGTTGGGAAGGGGACTTCCTTAACATCGTTGACCTTGATGATATGCCAGCCGAATTCGGTTTTAACCGGTGCCTTGGAAATTTCGCCTTTCTTCATGTTCTTGACGGCGTCGGCAAACGGTTTAACAAATACCGCAGGACGGTTCCAGCCTAAGTCTCCGCCGTTTTCTTTGGCGCCGGTGTCAACAGAAAATTCTTTGGCCAAAGCAGCGAAGTTGCCGCCGGCAGCCAGTTTCTTTTCAATATTCTCAGCGGTCTTCTGATCTTTGACCAGGATGTGGCTGACTTCATATTCTTTATTGCCAAGGGCTGCTTTTTCTTCTTCGTAGCGAGCCTTGATTTCTTTTTCGCTGACCGGGTGCTTAGCCATCTCATCTCTCAGAAGCGCTTCCTGAAGAATGCGGAATTTGGCGTAATCTAAAGCGAACTTAACTTTGGGATCGTCAGAAATCTTGCGTTTTGCGGCTTCCTGTTCAACCAAAGCGTTGGCCACTAAATTTTCGGTAATTTGACGGCGTGCTTCCGGAGTGTCTTTACCGCCGTTTGCTACGAGCTGGGCGACCCATTCGTCTTGGAGAGACTTAGGAATCGGTTTGCCGTTCACGGTGGCAATGTTCTGGGCAGAAACAGCAAAAGCTGCGGATGCCAGGGCCAGAGCAGTCAAAAGTTTAATTTTTTTTCATGAAGCTACCTTCTTGTTAAGAAATCAAATTTTCTCGTTATTTTATTGACTAAATTTTCGTATGGTCGACCCTTCCCGTGTTTTGGGAATAAAACGCGAAATGGCTACGGCATTGTTCTTATCTCTGAAGAGGTAGATAAGAGAGAAATTAGGAGGTACACCGTTTTTAAGGTTGAATTAAGACTCATAAGACTTCAAACTTACATTGTGAACAAATATTTCGGTTCACATACACCAAGAAAAAGTTTCGGTCTTTTTAAGGACTTAAAAATGACAAAAATGCCCCTTTTTCCTTCTGTCCTCGCTTTGGCATTGATCGGGTACTTTGGCGTTTCTTATGCAGCTCCGGCTCAGAATGATGCGAACTGTACCGCCTGTCACTCCAACATCGGCACACTGCACACCGGTTCCAAACATGCGAACCTTCCGTGCGCAACCTGCCATGACGGTACTGCCGACCATTTAAAGAATCCTAAGACTCATCCGACGGTTTCCATGAGTCCACAGCAGTGCAGCAGCTGCCACCCGAATCAATTCGAAACGATGTACAAGGTTAACGATCATCGTATCGCTCGCGATTCCAAGAAGAATTTGAACAACATCTCTCCGAATCCCTTCTTTGATGAAGCACTCGGAGCTCACGGCTTTGTGAAAGAACACAACCTGCCGAGATCGCACGCTTATGCAGCAGTCGACCAGTTTATTGCCGACCGCTCCTTCGGCGGCCGCTTCCAACCGAAAGAAGGCTGGCTCTTCAGCGGTGACAACGGCGGTTTCTTCGGCGTCTGGGAAAAGATCGATGACACGATCCCCGGCAACGCTCAGAAGCCTCATAAACCCGGTACTGCAGCCGCAGCCAACCCTGTTTGCTGGACCTGCAAATCTACAGACGTCATGATGGATTGGGCCTACTTGGGCGACCCGAACACTAAGGCCAAGTGGAGCCGTGCTTCCAACCCGGTCGATCTGGTTCACAACATCAACCATGCTTTGAACTGTAACATGTGCCATGACCCGCACAGTGCTCAGCCCCGTATCGTTCGCGACGCATTGATCCAGGCCATGACTCGTACCGACTACCCGACACTTTATTCGGAATCCGCCAACAAGACTCCGATTGAAGTTAAGGATATGGGTCTTCGCGGCTTCACCCGCAAGATCGCCATCCTCGGCAAACCCGACAGCAAACTCATGTGCGCACAGTGCCACGTTGAATACAACTGCAACCCGGGTACCGATCCTGCTACCGGCAAGCCCATCAAGATGGACGACCCGCGCACGAACCTCTTCCCGCTGGTTGATGTCACCCGCATTGAAGACTTCTACAAACATGCTTCTTTCAAGGACTTCAAGCACAATCAGACCGGCGCTCTTCTAACCAAGATGCAGCACCCGGACACCGAAGTCTATTGGAACTCCAAGCATGACCAAATGGGCGTCGGCTGCGCAGCCTGCCACATGCCGAAGGTTAAAGATGCAAACGGCGACGTTTACACCTCTCACTGGGCAACCACACCGCGTGCATATATCCAGGAAACCTGTCTGCAGTGTCATAAGGACAAGACCGAAGCTCAGATGAACAAGGTTCTTGACTCCATGAATGCTCACTACAACGGCAAACTTCGTGAAGCCGAAGCCTCCATGGGCCAGATGTTCATCGCCTTCAGACAGGCTAACGACGCCGGTGTTGATCCTGCCGTTATCAAACAGGCTCAGGATCTCCACTCTGTTGCTCATACCAACTGGGAATGGTGGACCGCTTCCAACGGTTCTTGGTTCCACAATATGCCTCAGGCTAAAGAGTCCCTGGCAAAATCCGTGGCCGCCTCTCAGAAAGCAACAAAACTTCTCCGCGACGCAGTTGCTGCTAAAGTTGCTGCACAAGCTCAGCCCCAGGCTCAGCAGACCGCCCAGAAGTAATTTGATTTAATCTTTCGTCAAACCGGTTAACCGCCGGTTTGACGGATAAACCTAAAAGCAGGAGTTGTGAATGTCCTCCGACCTTATCTTTTGGATCTGCGCCGCAGCACTGCTTCTGCTTTTAGAAGTTTGTCTTTATATCGGCCTCCGTTCTTCTTCTAAAACGGAAGTCGAAAACACAGGGCTCAATCGCCTGGTTTATCAGGATCAATTCCAAACCCTGAATCAAGAATTGGCCGAACACAGAATCTCCAAAGCTGTCTACGACGCAGAACTTTCCGAGCTTGAGGCTAGGGCAGTCGAGGAAACCGCAACTCCCAACGTTGCATACCGCAATCCGAGCTGGGTAAAGCCGGTTTCTATTTTTCTTTGTCTCCTCGTTCCCTTAACCGCTGTTTTCCTTTATTTTTCCTGGGCTAATCCTTCCCTTGTAACTTATAAAGGAACACCGGAAGCGCAGGCAGCTGCACAGCCGGCCGACCGGATCGGACAACTCAAGACTTTCCTTAAAGAAAGCCCTAGAGCGGTTCGTGCGTGGCTTGCGCTGGCTGATGAATTCGGGAGGGAGGGGCAATATAAAGAGGCCGTAAATGCGATGAATGAGGCCTTTCACGTATCTCCGAACGGAGTTGCCAAAACGGCGGATTATCGCGTTCAGCGCGCTGTCTTTGCCCTAGAAACGTCGGATCCCATGCTCCGCTCTCAGGCAGTATCTGATCTTGAGCAAGCCGTAAAGCTGGAGCCCTCCAACATTCGAGCGCTTGAGCTCGGCGGAATCGTGGCTTACCAAAGTGGTCAATACAGCAAAGCAGTCGAATTTTGGCAGGAGCTGCTGCTTCTGACGCCTCAGGATTCTCCGGCGTATTCGCGGCTCTTGGATGCCATCTCGGATGCCAAGAACCGTGCTCAAATGAACTTCAGGTTTTAGACCTTCGTAGTCAACGACATTTCGCACGGCTTGCAGTGGAAGTGAGCCGTGAGTTCAATTTTGCCGTTTCGAAGCTTCAGCGGAGTCGGTTTGATTTTCTCGCCGCGCAGCTTGCCTTGTTTCGGACAGATGTTCAAAGCGTGACGAATGCAGTAGCGGCAGCGCATGACTTCTGTTTCGCCTTTATGCTGTCCTTTCTCAAAGGCAGGTTCGGTGACTTGAGTTCCGTGAAGTTTGTAAAACTCAAGCGCCTTCTTGTTCATGACATTGCCGTGATAGTCCAGTTCTTTAACCGGGAAGACGGCGGATGTGTCATCTCCTGCCTGCGGAAGAATTTCTCTCTTTTGAGAACGATCCTCTTCCAAGCGAGAGATCAGCTCTCTGCGAAGACCGTTAAGCACAGAAGCGCTCATAAAACCGGGATGATCTCCCTCAATTTGGATATTGTCGGCAACAAAGTCGGTGGAGCCGAGTTTGCCCAAGGCGCGCAGAACCTGTTCTTTGACTGCCTGCGGATTCTTGGCTTCCGGGAGAGGTTCTAAAAGAGAAACCTCGGATTGATGACCGTGACCGTCATCGGCACGGATATCGATGCCGTTCGGGCCGACGGAAGCCTCGATGCGAATCGGGATCTTTCTGAGCGCCGTCTCGGCATTCATTCGTTTAAGCCAAGCCGCGTCTTTATTGCGCATTAAGCGGAGGCCTTCTTTCAGGCCGGTGATTCGGCTGCAGGGCTCGCGCGTGAAGACTTCCCAAAGACCGGTGTCTTTTTGTTCGGCACGATTGATCAGAAGCCCTGAGAGTTCATCCGTGTCGGTAAAGAAAGTCAGGCCGTCGCCGTTATGGAGTTCTTCTTTGGTTTTAACGAGGAAGGAGCGGTCGTTAACTTTGACGACCTGGCCGATGACGGCGCCGGAATTTTTCGGCGTGCTGAAGGCCTCCATATGGTCGTTGCGGCCGTTGACAAAGTAGTCGGTTGCTCCGCGGTTGAAAGCGTTCTCGAGCGAGGGCTCAAAGTTAAATTCGACTTTTCCGTCGCTCTCAGCTTCGAAGTCCGGGTGCTTTTCCAGCCAAGCATCAAGTTCTCGACGATAGAAAGCAGTCGTGTTCTTGACGTAAGTCAGGTCCTTGTATCTGCCTTCAATCTTGAAGCTGCGAACGCCGGCGGCAATGAGGGCATCTAGGTTCTGAGACTGGTTGTTGTCTTTCAAGGAAAGGAGATGTTTGCCGCGGCTGATAGATTTGCCTTCCTCGTCAAAGAGGTCAAACGGGAGGCGGCAGATTTGCGCGCAGTCTCCGCGGTTGGCGCTCCGGCCTTTAAAGGCTTGACTGGCATAGCATTGACCGCTGTAGCTGACGCAAAGCGCGCCGTGAATAAAGAATTCAATTCGGGCGGTTTTCAGCGCTTCAGCCATCTCTTGGATCTGCCCCAAAGTCAGTTCACGAGCAGGGACGATCTGAGAAAAGCCGATGGATTCCAGAAACACGGCTTTTTCCGTGGTGCGGATATCGCACTGAGTGGATGCATGCAGCTGGATCGGCGGCAGATCGCACATCAGCAGTCCCATGTCTTGAACGATCAGCGCATCAACGCCTGCGTGGTAAGCCTGATGGGCGAGCCTTACGGCCTCCGGCAGTTCCTCATCGGAAAAGATCGTATTCAGTGCCATATAGACACGTCCGTTGAAACGGTGCGCGAAGGAAGCAAGACGCTCTATTTCCGACATGGAGTTCCCGGCATTGGCGCGGGCGCTGAAAAGCGGTCCGCCGATATAGATGGCATCAGCGCCGTGTTTGAAGGCTTCGATGCCGATATCGCAGGTCCTGCAGGGAGCGAGAAGTTCGAGAGTACGGGACGGTGTCATGGTTTATTAAAAAACCGGCCCATCGGGATGGATGGGCCGTGAGTGATAAGTTTGTGCTGCGAATTAACGGCAGTGATCGTATTTCAGAAGATTCTGCACTTCAGTCGAATTGCCGCGCTGTTTGGCAATATCGTACGGAGCGAGTTCATCGTTGGTACAGTAATCCTTGCGGGCTCCGGCATGCAAAAGGAGCTTGACTGTGTCAGCATCGGCTTCTCTGGCTGCCATGTAAAGCGGAGTGATGCCGCGAAGCGTTCTTGCGTTCACATCGGCGCCTTTGCTGATCAGGTACTTGACCATTTCCTTGTTGCCGGACGTGGCTGCGTAGTGCAGGGGAGACCAGTTTTTAGGATTGTTAACTGCGGCGCCGTGAGCAATTAACTTTTTCGCCACGTCGTTGTCTTTCAGGAAGATTGCGATCATCAGCGGGGTTTCTTTCAGTGTATTGGGCTGATCAACCTTGATGTTTTTCTGCTTAAGCAGCAGATCAATCACGCTGTTTGCATTCTTGCGGATGGCAAGCATTAAAAGCGGTTCGCCGGCACCGCTGGAGGTGACGGTATTCGGGTCGAGGCCTTTCGCAAGCAGAGGAGCTAAGGCGTCGGCATCGTTTTTAAATGTGGCATCCACGGCATCGTCGTATGTCGTTGCGAATGCGGAAACCGATAAAAGGCAGGAAGCGGCAAGTAAAGCTAATTTGCGGTACATCATAGTAATTCAGCCTTGCTGAATAATCTGAAAAAGTTTTGGGTGGAATCTTCAGCTACTTTTTCGAGCGTCTCTCCCCGCAGAAAAGCGACCTTACGAGCAACGTAACGAACGTAGGAAGGTTCGTTGCGTTTTCCGCGGAACGGAATCGGAGCAAGGTAAGGACAATCGGTTTCTACGAGATAGCGATCGCTCGGAACCCAGGACGCGACTTCCTGAATCTGAGTTGCGTTCTTGAACGTGACGATACCCGAAAAAGAAAGATAGCCGCCGAGATCGAGCGCATCTTGAGCCATTTTCTTATCGCCTGTGAAGCAGTGGAGCACAAAGCCTGTCGAACCTGCGTCGTGCTCTTTTAACAGACGAATCGTGTCTTCCTGTGCGTCACGAGAGTGGACAATTACCGGCAGATTTGCCAGTTTTGCAGCCTCGATGTGGCGGGCAAAACGCTCGAGTTGAGCATCGTAAGGCGCTTCCTCATAGTAGTAGTCCAAACCGCATTCGCCGATGGCAACGACTTTCTGTGGTTTAGTGAGTCCGACGAGTTCTCCGATGCTCGCTTCATGGTCGTCATCCTTGGTACTCGGATGAACGCCGGCGGCGTACCAAACGTTTTTATGTGCATTGGCGAAATTTAAGCCTCGCTCGTAATCCTGAAGCGATGTGCCGGCGACTAAGGCGCCTCCGACTTCGGCCTCTTTCATGCGGGCAAAAACTTCGTCGATATCGAGCTGAAACTCAGCTCCGTCAATGTGAGAGTGTGAATCGATCAGCATTTCAGTCCAAATGTCCGAAATGAATATATCCGTTCTCGAAGCTCAGGTAGCCGCCGCGGGAACGACCGTTTTCGAAATCCCAGTCAGGCAGTACCCAGCGGTCGAAACGCGAGTCTTCATTGACGTGCGTATGGTGTGCAGGACGGTGGGTATGTCCGTGAATAATGATTTTGGTTCTATATTGTCGCACGGAACGGGCGACGTCATTGACGACGACATCCATGACTTCCTTGCTTTTTTCTTGGTTGTCATAGGCGCTCTGGTTGCGCAGGCCTCCGGCCAAAGCGATACGGTGTTCAAGTTTTTCACCGAGGATCTGACGCTGGACATCGGGGCTGCGCAGGGTCGCACGGAACTGCTGATATTCAGGATCAAGCGTGCACCACATATCGCCGTGGGACAAAAGGATATGATCAAATCCGACTTGAACCGGAATCGGGTCTGCAATGAGCTGAGCACCGGTGGCTGCGGTAAAACCTTTACCGAGCAGAAAGTCGCGGTTTCCGTGCATCACATAGATGCGGTGCCCGTTGAGGAAGAAAGCTTTGAGGGCTTCCAAAATGTCGGCATAGGCCGGAGCATGATCGTCTCCGGCCCAGAATTCGAAGAGGTCTCCGAGAATGACGAGCTCGGAGAAACGAGCGGCGTCGTTTTTGAGGAACTTGAAAAAGGCCTCCTTAGTTGCCGGTTTGTCGGCAGCTAAATGCAAATCGGCGATAAAGACGGGATTTTGCAAAGGAGGAATTTTGGAGAGACAGCTCTCAGCAGGAACAACGCCGTTGAATGACACTTAGATAACCTCAGCTTTTTCGATAACGACATCTTCGGTCGGGACATCGTCATACCAACCGACTCTACCGGTGCGGACTTTAGCGATCTTGTCAACAACATCCTGACCGGCAACAACCTTGCCGAATACGGCATAGCCCCAGCCCTGCATTGTTTCGCTCTTGAAGTCGAGGAACTTGTTGTCGGCGACGTTGATGAAGAATTGAGCGCTGGCAGAATGCGGATCGTTCGTACGAGCCATAGCAATGGTGTACTTTTCATTGGACAAGCCGTTGTTGGCTTCGTTCTTGATCGGTTCGCGAGTGTCGACTTCGTCCATGCCGGGTTTGAAGCCGCCGCCCTGGATCATGAAGCCGGGGATGACGCGGTGGAAAATCAGGCCGTTGTAGTGGCCGTCTTTGACATACTGTTCGAAGTTAGAAGCAGTAACAGGTGCATTCTTGTAATCTAGTTCAATATCGATAGTGCCGAAGTTTGTAGTTAAACGGATCATTTCTTTTTCCTAAAAAATTACTTTAAAACTTTGACGGATTCGATGATGACGGGACGAACCGGGACATCATCCATGAAACCCTTGGATCCTGTCGGAGCACGGCCGATCTTGCGAACGACATCCATACCGGTGACGACTTCACCGAAAACAGCGTAACCGTCCTTCGTGGATGTGCCGTTAAGGAAGTCGTTGTCTTTCAGGTTGATGAAGAACTGGCTGGTAGCAGAATCAGGATTGTTCGTACGGGCCATTGCAATGGTACCGACGGTGTTTTTCGGACCGTTCTTATCTTCGAGTTTGATCGGAGCGTGCGTGCTCTTCTGATGCAGATTGCGGTCAAAACCGCCGCCCTGAATCATGAAGTTGTTGATGACGCGATGGAAAATCGTACCGTTATAAAAACCTTCTTTTGCATACTTGACGAAGTTAGCTACTGTCGTCGGAGCAGCTTTCTCGTTAAGGTTGACAACGATGTTGCCTTCCGAGGTAACGATTTCAACTTTAGGAGCAGCAAAGCAAACAGCAGAGGCAGCCAGCATTGCGGCGCCGAAAGCCAGTTTTTTGACATTAAACATGGAGTTAAATCCTAAAAAACATTCTGCAGGAGAATGCCTGCAGCAAAGAATAGATTAAGGAGCGGTCCGAATCGTCAGATCCTGAGCAATTTGAGCTTTTTCCTTTAAACGTCCGTTCTTGGGTGCCAAACGTGCCGCCTTGGCATACATATCGGCAGCTTTAGCAGCGTAAATATCACCGAGGTTGGAATAAGTCGTGACGGATGAGGCGTTGTTCATCAGCGCACGCTCCAGAAGATCCTGGGCGCGTCCGAGGTTGCCTTCGCCGGCATAGATGACGGCGAGGTTGTTGTAGGAATCTGCGATTTCGGGATATTCGCGAATCAGCTGTTCAAAAACTCTTTTTGCCTCGTCATTTTTCTTCGTTTCCATGAAGATAACGCCTCGAAGGAAGCGAAGGTTGACGTTCTGCGGATTGACAGCCAATTCTTTGTCTGCGAGATTCATGGCATCTGCGTATTTGCCTCGGCTGATCAGCTGGGATACCGAGCGGGCCGGATTCACAATGTCCGGGGTCTTATCACCGAAGAGCGGAACGCCATCCTGTGCGGAAACCTGAGCTGAAAGAAGCAAACCGGAGAGGACTGCACAACCGAAGATCAAGGGCAGACGCATATTGAACCTGTACTTATTGTTTGAACAAACTTACATGTTAGTCAAGATTCTATGGAATTCGGCTAAACAACGCAAAAATCAAGAATATTTACAACTGCGGAGACCGAATTCGGACTTTTCTCGGCCTCTGCTTAGAGAAAGTCACAAGTGCAAAAAATCCTGCGGGTGTGTAATCTGAGGGTGACGGAAGGTGATCATGAGACAAGTTTTTCGCCAATTGCCGTGGATCCATCCTCAGATCGATCCGCGAATACAACAGTTCTTCAATCAGTACGGGCGTTATCTTCGCCTCAAGCAGGGCGCTTCGATTTTTAACGGCGGTGACGCAGGAGAAATCGCTTTGGTCCTCTGCGGCCTAGGCGTATTCTCGTTTCCGGATAAGCACCTTAAAAATCATTATCTTTCGCTTATCCCTCCCGGTTCCTTGATGGGAGACGTAGACGGTCTGACTCATGAGTCCGTTAACGTTTACGACAGTGCGTTTCGCGACTCGGAAGTTCGCTTGATCAAACGAGATATCTTCAGGGACTTCCTTATCCAAAACCCGGAGCTTTTGCATGCGCATACGCTGTCGGTGATTGCGCATCACGAATCCTGCATGGAAGCATTAATCGCTAACTCGACCTTAACGCTTCCCGATCGCCTTCAGGTTCTTTACGCAAGTCTGGCGGCTTCTTTCGGAAAATCCACAGAGAAAAAAAGTTTTGTCAGTATTCCGTTGACACTGACCGCTGTTGAGCTCTCAGCCTTTGTGAACGCCTCCCGACAATCGGTTTCTTCAGTTCATACGGAAATTGAGTCAAACGGAGACATCGTGAGAAAGAAAGGCGAAACGCAACTCTCTAAAAAGTTCATTGACGGCTGTTTTGACTGGCTGGAAAACGGAGCTCAGCCATCCGTTCGCATTCGCAAAAGACGAGAAAAACCGTCAGCTTCCTGACACTTTTGGAGCGGCAGCAAAAGGGCATTGGTAAAAGTGTCAGATAGCTGACAACAAGTGTTGTTCATCATTTTTATATTGAAAACATCCTCGAACAAGGAAGAAAGATGAACAAACAATTAGTCGTATTAACCTTTGCAGCTTTTGGCGCATTTATGCTGAACGCCTCAGCCGCGGGCGTTGCAGACCTTCATGCAGCTAAAGGTCAGGACTGCGCCGCCTGCCACATGGAAGGCAAACCTTCGAGCTCAAATGTCTCCGAAGCTTCCTGTCAAAAATGTCATGGAGAAGAGCCTGCTGGCAAAGCTTTAGAAATCGAAGGCAAGAAGGTCGCCAACATTCACAAAACCCATTTCGATACGTTCGAATGCCTTCAGTGTCACAAAGGCCACTCTCAGTCCGTAATTGCCTGCGCCGAATGTCACAAAGGCGCACAAAGCATCCAAGTCCCTTAATTACTTAACTTCTCACCAAGGAGAATAAAAATGTCAAAAGTTGAACTTTCTCGCCGCGGTTTTCTTAAAAGCACGTTAGCCGCGACAGGCGCAGCTATGGCCGGAACTGCAGCGCACGCCGGTGATATTCCTGAAAAGTGGCAGCAGCCGAAGTGCAGCGGCTGGAGCTGGGAAAAACCGGCGCCCAAGATTGCTCCGGAACAGATCAAAAAGACAGTGAACACCGACGTTGTGGTGATCGGTGCAGGCCTTGCCGGTTTTGCAGCCGCACTGGCAGCCGCTCAGGAAGGTGCTAAAGTCGTTTTAGTTGAAAAAACCCGCGGCTGGAGCTGTCGAGGCGGTCATATCACTGCCTTTAATAGTTCTCTGCAGAAAAAGATGGGTATCGATATTGATGCCGCCGAAATCGTCCGCCGTCTGGTGGCATGGGGCCAAGGCAGAATGGATGAACGCCTGCTTTGGATGTTTGCCAGAAAGTGCGGTGACTGCATGGATTGGGCCATTGACATTGCCGGCAAACACGACACCAATGTGACACTTTGGGAAGGCTATTACAAAGGCCCGACTTACACCGAATTCCCCGTCACGCACTTCTTCTACAACAAGAACATCAATCTTGACTACACATACGGTAACTCCGAAGGCATCGGCAATGTCGCGCTCATGCCTTGCTTTGAAGAAGAACTGAAGAAAGCCGGCGTCACACTGATGTACCGTACTCCTGCCGTCCAGTTCATTCAGGACGCTAACAAGCGCGTTACCGGTCTCATCGCCGGCAGACCGAATAACTATACCCAGATCAATGCCGCAAAAGGCGTCATCATTGCAACCGGCTGCTACGGCTCCAATGAAGAGATGAGAAAGGCTTTTGCCCCGTATTCTCTGCACGCCGATGCACAGATCTACTTCCCGACAAAATCCAACACCGGTGACGCTCACATCATGGCGATGCAGGCCGGCGGCGTGATGCAGAAGAACGATAACCATGCAGCAACGGTTCACTTAGAGGCCGGCGCCGGCAGCTACGGTTTCCTGCATGTGAACGCCAACGGCGAACGTTTTATGAACGAAGACGTCAACACCCAGTCCAAGTCTTGCTCTAAAGAACTTCAGCCGCACGGAATTGCATGGACGGTCTACGACTCCAACTGGACACAGGACGTGAAGAAACAGGTTGACGGCAACCTCGCCGGCGGTCTTTTCTACGGACAAATGTGGCAGCCTTGGGGCAACGGCTGGAACGTTGAAATTGAAAAGGCTTCCCAGGCGCAGCACATCAAGGACGGTAAGGTTGTCGTTGCCGATACACTTGATGAACTTGCTCAGAAGATGGGCGTTCCTGTAGAAGCCCTTAAAGCAACCGTAACTCGCTACAACGAACTTGCGGCTAAAGGCCATGACGATGATTTCGGCAAGCGTCCCGAACTGCTTACTCCGATTCAGAAGGGCCCGTTCTATGCTGGCCGTCTTGTGAGCACACTCCTCGCAATGTCCGGCGGTTTGCATACTGATCCTAGCCTTCATGTTTTAGACAAGAACGATAAACCGATCGAAGGCCTCTACGTTTGCGGCGCCGCGGCCGGTGACTACTTCGGATCCGGCGACTATCCGACCATTTGCCCGGGCATGAATCACGGCAGAGCTTTGACGTTCGGACGTTTGACTGGCGTTATGGCTGCCGGCGGTGACATCGATAAAACCGTGAAGTCGATGGAAATCAAGTGATATTGTGAAAATACAGTCCGGAAAATTTTCCGGCACTGCATAAAAACCAAAAGCGAAAATCGGTTCTCCGGTTTTCGCTTTTTTTCACGGAGGCTCTTGAAAAGGATTTTTTCAAGAATGCTCTCAAATATTCTTTTTCGGTTTAGTACCGATGGTAACCGCGGTGCGGCATTCTCTGCTGAGGTTCTGCGCAAGGGTATTGCGGATAGGTCGAATTGTCATAACGATGCGGTCCGTAGTAGCCGTCGGAGGCGTACGGACGATGATCGTTGTAGTAATGGCCGTGGTGCATGCAGCCGGCAATGAAAGGTAACGACAGCAAAGCAAGGACGATTGTAAAACGCTTCATAACGATCTCCTTAGAACAACTTCTCCCAATCTAAACGATCTGATGTTTATGACAAGTCTTGAGCCCTAGGATTTCTACTTAGGTCGGGAGTATCTTTGTCTTTGGTACAGACGGTTTCCTGCCTAGGTGTGAAGGCTTCCATTTGGTAAAATCAACAAATTAGGCTCGGTGCGAGCAGAAGTTAGGAAGCTTCGACTCAATCCGGCTGTTCCATTAACGAAAGGAAGTCCGATGGCCTTAAAAATTTACAATACGCTCTCTCGTAGCGTGGAGCCCTTTAAATCCATTACACCCGAAAAAGTCGGAATGTATGTTTGCGGCGTTACCGTCTACGATGACTGCCACATTGGACACGGAAGAACATTTATCGCTTTTGACGTGGCAAGACGCTGGCTCCAGGAGAGCGGCTACGACGTCAAATTCGTCCGCAACGTAACCGATGTTGACGACAAGATTATTAAACGTGCGGCTGAACGCAAGATTCTGCCGTCCGAGCTGGCCGAGACCTATACCAAGCGCATGCAGGAAGATCTCGGTGAACTCGGCTGCTTGCCTCCGAGCGTTGAGCCGAGAGCGACTCAATACATTCCTAAGATGCTTGCCCTGATCGAGAAGCTCGAAGAAAAGGGCTATGCCTATCAGGACAAGAATGGTGACGTCGATTTCTCCGTTCGTAAATTTAAACCCTACGGCGCCTTGTCTGGCAAGAAAGTCGACGAACTGCAGCCCGGGGAGCGCGTTAGAGTTGAGGAAGCCAAGCAGGATCCGCTGGACTTTGCACTTTGGAAGAGAGCAAAACCCGGTGAACCCGAGTGGGATTCCAAATGGGGCAAAGGACGTCCCGGCTGGCATATTGAGTGCTCTGCCATGAGCTGTGATCTGCTTGGAGAAACCTTTGATATTCACGGCGGCGGTCCTGACTTGATGTTCCCGCACCATGAAAATGAAATCGCTCAGAGTGAAGCTGCCAACGGTAAGAAGTTCGTGAACACCTGGATGCACTCCGGTCCGCTGCGCGTCAACGGCGAGAAAATGAGTAAGTCTCTCGGCAACTTCTGGACCATCCGTGATGCTTTAAAGGAAACGAACACTCAGTACGGCGACAAGAACGGCAACGAAACGCTCCGTTTCTTCTTACTGCGCTCCCACTACAGAAGCCCGATCGATTTCTCTTCTGCTTTGGTCGAAGACGCTCATCAGGCACTGATTCGTCTTTATACGGCGCTCAAAAATACGCCAGCAGACGACAACTCTCTGGACTGGAACGAAAAGTATGCCGCTCAGTTCAAAGAAGCGATGGATGACGATTTCAATACGGCTCAGGCTGTCGCTGTTCTCTTCGAATTGGCCAAAGAAGTCAACCAAACGAAGTCTCCTGAACTTGCACGCCAGCTCAAAAAACTCGGCGGTGTGCTTGGCATCCTCCAGCTAGCCCCAGAAGCCTTCGTCAAAGGCGCCGTGGATTCTGTGGACGAAGCAGCTGTCGAAGCCTTGATCGCGGAAAGAAAGGCGGCAAAGGCTGCTAAGAACTGGGCAAGAGCTGATGAAATCCGTAAAGAGCTCTTAGAAAAGAATATTGTTTTGGAAGATGCTCCCGGCGGTGTGACGACTTGGCGCAGAGCTTAATCTCTATGGCAGAGCAAACCGAAAAACCCGAATGGTGGGATCAAGCTAAAAAGGAGCTTTCCGAAGCTGATCCCGTCATGGCCCAAATCATTCGCGCTAATCCTGAAGGATTTCTTGCGACTCGCGGGAATCCTTTTGAGACGCTGCTGCGCTCCGTGATCGGGCAGCAGATCTCCGTTAAAGCGGCGGCCAACATATGGGAACGGTTTGCTAAAGCCTGTAAAGAAATAAAACCTGAAATTATTACCCGCAAACATCGTCGAACCTTGAGGACCGCAGGTTTGAGCGAACGTAAGATTGAGTACGTTTTTGATATCTGTCGCTTTTTTCTCGAGAATCCGGATGCGGCCGACGGCTTTCAGCATCGTTCCAATGAGGAAATTATCAAGGAACTTTGTACCATCAAAGGCGTAGGCCCCTGGACGGCGGAAATGTTTTTGATCTTTGCGCTGCGTCGTCCGGATGTTGCTCCAATGCTCGATTACGGCTTTATCAAAGCCGTCGGCCAAGCGTATTTTCCGGAGATCGCGTTTGAAGAATGGTCAGCGGCCGACCGAAAAGAAGAAATGTCATCGGTGATTGCCAAATGGGGTCCATGGAAAACCGCCGGCACATGGTATTTATGGCGAAGCCTTAACAACGGACCGATGCAGTACTAAAGGAATAACATGGCAAAAGTCACTTACTTAGAATTTGAAAAACCCGTTGCTCAGCTTGAGGAAAAAATTCAGGAACTCCGCGATATGAGCTCCGGATCCGAAGGTTTGGATTTAACGAGCGACATCAACGGGCTTGAAAAGAAAAAAGCCAAACTTCTCAAAGAAATCTTCAATAAGCTTTCTCCTTGGGAAATGTCGCTTTTGGCTCGCCATCCGAATCGTCCGTACACACTGGATTACATCAACATGATTTTTACGGACTTCCACGAACTGCACGGTGATCGTGCTTACGCGGATGATCCTTCTATTGTCGGCGGCATGGCTCGTTTTAACGGTGAGCCGGTTATGGTGATCGGACATCAGAAAGGCCGTGATACGCGCGAAAGAACGCTCCGTAATTTCGGAATGAGCCGTCCGGAAGGCTATCGCAAAGCGCTCCGCTTGATGCAGACAGCCGAAAAGTTCTCCATGCCGATCTTTACCTTCGTCGACACACCGGGTGCCTATCCGGGCATCGGCGCTGAAGAGCGCGGGCAGTCCGAGGCGATCGGTCACAACCTCTTTGTGATGAGTCGACTGAAAACGCCGATCGTTGCAACGGTAATTGGCGAGGGCGGCTCCGGCGGTGCCTTGGCGATTGCAGTGGCTGATGTCGTTCAGATGCTTCAGTATTCCACTTATTCCGTTATTTCGCCGGAAGGCTGTGCTTCCATTTTGTGGAAGAGTGCAGCTAAGGCTCCGGATGCAGCAAAGGCCTTGAGATTGACCGCTCACCAGCTGTTTGATGCCGGTCTGATCGACAAGATCCTGCCTGAGCCTTTAGGCGGCGCTCATCGCGATCCTGAAGCGATGGCCCAAACCTTAAAGCGTTCTTTGAGCGATTCCCTTCGCACGCTGAAGCGAATGAGCACCGAGGAGCTTCTGGAAGAACGCTACAAGAAGCTCCTCAACTACGGAAAATATGCCGAAGTCGAAAAATAATCCTTCTGAAAAGAAAACTGTCCGCGGCATTACAACGCGTGTCCGGACAGCTCTTGAAAATACTGCCCGACAGCTGCAGCTGTCCGCCGACGGACTGCCGATTGCTTCCGGCGAGAAACCGATCAATGTGATTGTCGCCTTCTCGGGCGGTCTGGATTCCTCCGTTCTGCTTTACGCAGTCTCCCAGCTCAAGGGAAAGTCTTACGGCGAAATTACCGCGGTCCACGTCCACCACGGCCTTTCAAAGCACGCCAACGAATGGGCTGAGTTTTGTGAAGAGCGCGCGAAGAAGTGCGGTGTGCGGTTTGTTCTCAGAAAAGTGACAGTGCCTTCGGGCGGCGCCGGTTTTGAGGCTGAAGCGCGTCAGCTTCGTTATGAAGTTCTCGAAGAGGAAGCGAGGAAGTCAGCGGCGGACGCGATCTTAACGGCTCATCATTTAGACGATCAGCTCGAAACGTTCCTTATTCAATGGATGAGAGGCTCAGGTCCTGCGGGATTAGCCGCCATGCCTCCGCTGCTTCGCAAAGACGGATGCACGATTATGCGTCCGCTGCTCGGGTTTCAAAGGACAGAGCTGGAACGTTTTGCCGAAATTCGAGGTATCAAGTGGGTCGAAGATGAAAGTAATGAAGATATGAAATATCTTCGCAACGCGATTCGGCACAACATCATTCCCGAACTGGAAAAGATTCGTCCGGGATTCAAAACAGCCGCAGCCCGCAGCATAGAGCTGATAGCAGAAGCGGCAGAGACGCTTCGTGATGTCGCCGAAGACGACTTTAATCAAGCGTCTGAGAACGACGGGAAATACCTTCGTATTGACGATTTTTTAGCACTTCCTGCTGGACGCAGAGCTCGGGTTCTGAGATTGTGGCTCGACAGAGTAGGTTTTAAACCCCTGCCGAGGACGCGTCTGCTGGAAATGATTCGCCAGATCAAAGAGACGACAAAGCAAAGTGTCTGTCTCATGTTCTCCGACGGTTTAGAAATTCGCAAATACGGGTCTCGTCTTATGGTCACCGAGCATGAAAAGCCGGAAAGCGAAGCTGAGATCATTGTCGAATGGCACGGAGAACCTGAAATTGACTTACCACAGTACAACGGGAAGCTTGTTTTCACACCGGCCGAAGAGGGCTTTAACGAAGGTTATCTGAAAGCTCAGCCGCTCTCGATTCGCCGGCGCTCCGGCGGTGAGAAAATCAAGATTCATAAATTCCGTCCCCGCAAATCCCTCAAAATGCTCTTCCAGGAAGCAGGGATCCCTGAGTTTGAACGCAAGAACCTGCCTTTGGTTTGGCGGGGCAAAACGCTGATTTATGTGGGCGGCGTCGGCTCCGAAGTTCGCGAGCAAGTGGATGACGACGGTACGCCGCGATACAAAATTGAATTCATAAAAAATCCCGGCCTATTTTCTTAACAGACCGGGACCGGAAGAATTTCAAAAGTTTTTGTTAGTCGACGGTAAGCAGGGCTTCGGGATCATCGAACTCTGCGCCGCTGGCCTTCTCGAAAAGCTCCAGGAGAGACTGAATCGTTAGTTCCTTCTTTTGCTCTCCCTTTACGTCTACCACCACACGGCCTTCGTGCATCATGATCAGACGATTGCCGAAACGCAGAGCATCTCGCATATTGTGCGTGATCATCAGCGTGGTGAGATTGCCCTCAGAAACACGCTTCTGCGTCAGATTTAAGACTTTCTCAGCCGTTTTCGGGTCTAAGGCAGCGGTGTGTTCGTCCAGAAGTAAAAGCTTGGGCGGAACCAGAGTGGCCATCAGCAGCGTGATGGATTGTCTTTGGCCGCCGGAAAGCGTTCCGATGCGGGTTTCTAGACGGTTCTCAAGACCTAAATCCAGCTCTTTCAAAGCCTCACGGAACTCAGCCAACTGACTACTCTGAGAGCTCCACTTGAGCGATAAAGGTTTGCCACGGCGGCTTGCCATTGCGAGGTTTTCGGCTACCTGCATATCGGCAGCCGTTCCTTTCATCGGATCCTGGAAAACTCGTCCGATGTACTTGGCGCGAACATGCTCGGGCATGCGTGTGACGTCGACTCCGTCAATGAGAATGTGGCCTTTATCAGGATAAAAAACGCCTGCAATGCAGTTCATCAAAGTAGATTTGCCGGAACCGTTGGAACCGATAACGGTGACAAAGTCTCCTTCTTCGAGCGTCAGGTTCACACCGCGAAGCGCCTTTTTCTCATTCGGCGTGTTGGGGAAGAAAGTCTTATGGAGATGAGTAATCTTAAGCATCGGCTTCCTCCGAACGCTTCATGATGGCGAATTTGTTTTTGATCAAAGGCAGAGAAAGTGCGATAGCAACCAAAACAGCGGTGAACAGTTTGAGGTCGTTCGGCGGCATGCCCAGTTCCAGAACGATGGCGATCACGGCGCGGTACACCACAGAGCCGAGCACGACGGAAATCAGCCAGTTCTTAAAGCTGCGCGTTCCGAAAAGCACTTCACCGATAATGACCGACGCCAAGCCGATGACGATAGTGCCGGTACCCATACCCACGTCGGCAAAGCCGTTGCTTTGGGCAACGAGGGCGCCGGAAAGGGCGACCAAACCGTTAGAGATAAGCAGTCCGAGAATGACCATGACGTTGGTGTTGATGCCTTGCGCACGGGCCATCTGAGGGTTGCAGCCGGTGGCACGAATAGCAGTACCCAGCACAGTGCCGAAGAACCAATACATGATCACACCGACTACTGTCGTTGCGATTAAACCCACAATCAGGGTAGCGACAACCGAAGAAACACCGAAGAGATCCTCGGTCAGCGTAAAGACGGTTTCTGCGCGGAGCAGGGGGACGTTGGCTTTTCCCATGATCATGAGGTTGACGGAGTAAAGGCCGATCATGGTCAGAATGCCGGAAAGCAGTGCCGGGATCTTAAGCTTGGTGGTCAGCAGTGCGGTGACCGTACCGCCGATGCAGCCCGCGATCAGCGCAATCAGCATGGCAAACCAAACCGAGTGACCTGCGTCGATCAAGGTAGCTGCGACAGCAGCACCGAGAGGGAAGGTGCCTTCAACGGACAAGTCTGCGATATCCAGGACGCGGAAAGTAAGGAAGACGCCGAGGGCCATAATGGCCCACAGCAAGCCTTGAGAAACGGTGGATAAAACTAAATCTAACATCGAAAGAACTTTTGATTACTTAACGAGTTCGTGCTTCACATCAGCCGGGATGGTCAAGCCGAGATTCTTAACGGCGGTTTCGTTGAAAACGGTCTTGAAGTTCTTCTGATACTGGATCGGCATGGTTTCTGGCTTGGCTTTGCCTTCAAGGATATCGGCCGCCATGGTGCCTGCGATCTTGCCGAGTTCGTAGTAATCAATCGCGATAGCGGCCGTTGCTCCGCCTTTCACTTCACCGCCTTCCCCGGCAAAGACCGGCAGTTTGGCTTTTTCGGTGATTTTGATTAGAGCCGGAACAGCGGATGCAATGGTGTTGTCCGTCGGTGTATAGATAAGGTCAACCTTGCCCACTAAGCTCTGAGCAGTCTGCTGGATGTCATTAACGTTAGAGACAGTTGCTTCGCGAACGTTGAGATTGTGCTTCTTGGCTTCTTCTTTGAAGATCTGAACCTGACGTTCGGAATTGATTTCGCTGGAGGAGTACATCACACCGACGTTTTTGGCGTTAGGATAAATTTTGACGATCAGTTCCAGTAAGCTGCTGATGGGCGCCATATCGGAAGACCCGGTTACGTTGGTCCCCGGTTTGTCATTACTCTTGACGAGCTTGGCGATTTCAAAATCGGTGACAGCGGTTGCGACGATAGGAATCTTGTTCGTGGCGTTGGCCATAGTCTGAGCCGCAGGCGTTGCAATGGCGCCGATCAAGTCAACCTTATTGCCAGTAAAACGGGTTGCGATATTGCGAAGATTGGACTGATCCGCCTGAGCATTCTGGAAGTCAAATTTGACGTTCTTGCCCTCTACGAAACCCTTGGATGCGAGGCCGTCGACAAAGCCCTTGTTGGCAGCGTCAAGCGCCTGATGTTCGACAAGCTGAACAACACCGATGTTATATGTTTTAGCAGCAGAGGCCTGAGCAGCAGGAGTAGCCGTTTTTTTATCATCGCAGCCGGTAACGGTCAGGACTGCGGCAAGGGATGCCGCAAGAAGGCAAAGACGAGAAATTTTCATATTTGTACTCTTGTTATGCAAATTTTTATGGAAAAACGATAAATCCTATTCTATTTAAGAAAGGCAAACGAAAAATCTTTTCTCAATAAAAAATCAGACCCGAAGGTCTGATTTGCAGAAAAGAAAAGCTGAAACCGAGGCTACAGGATCTTGGAGAGGAAATCCTGAGTTCGTTTGTTCTTCGGATGAGAGAAGAATTCTTCAGGCGTGGCTTCTTCGACAATTAAGCCGCCGTCTACGAACATCACGCGGTCGCCGACTTCCTTGGCGAAGCCCATTTCGTGTGTGACCACCACCATGGTCATGCCTTCTTTGGCAAGCGACTTCATGACGTCCAAAACTTCCTTCACCATTTCCGGGTCAAGAGCGCTGGTCGGTTCATCAAAGAGGAGGGCTTTCGGGTTCATGGCTAAGGCGCGGGCGATAGCAACACGCTGCTGTTGGCCGCCGGACAGTTCATCCGGCATTGCATCGGCTTTATGTTCCAAACCGACGCGTTTGAGCAGACGCATGGCTTTTTCTTTAGCTTCTTCTTTAGATTTACCGCGAACCTGCATCGGAGCGAGCATGATGTTCTGCAGAACGGTCATGTTCGGGAACAGATTAAACCTTTGGAAGACCATGCCGACTTCACGGCGAATGGCATTTAGGTTTGCACCTTCTTCGAGCTTGATGCCGTCGATAACGATTTCGCCGCCGCTCGGGGTTTCCAAGTGGTTCAGACAGCGCAGAATCGTACTTTTGCCGCTTCCGGACGGTCCGATAATCACGACCACTTCTTTTTCTTTGATATCCAGATTGATATCTTTGAGGACCGTCACGTCACCGAATTTTTTGGAGAGGTGTTTGACGGAGATCATCGTTTTTGAATCTTTTTCTTCCATGATTATTTTCTCGTGCCTTTAGAGAAGCGTTTTTCAAGTAAAGCGACAAAGCGTGAAATGGCCAAAGTCATGATGAGGTACAAGAGGGCGACCACAATCCAGATTTCAAACGCGGCGTAAGTTCTGGAGATGATCAGCTGGCCGGTACGAGTCAGTTCTTCGAAACCGATCACGGACACCAAGGAGGAGTCTTTCAGCATGGCGATGAATTCGTTACCGAGCGGCGGAATGATGCGCTTAAACGCCTGCGGCATGATCACAAAACGCATGGCCTGAAACCAGTTGAGGCCGAGCGCTCTGGAAGCTTCCATCTGTCCTTTGTCGATGCTTTGAATACCGGCGCGGAAGATTTCTGCAACGTAGGCACCACTGTTAATCGAGCAGGCGCCGACGGCTGCCACGAACGGATCGATTCGGTGTCCGATAATTTGAGGAAGAGCAAAGTAAACCAAGAAAATCTGAACCAGCAGAGGCGTGCCTCGGATACAGTCTACGTAGACAGAAGCGAGTCCTCGTATGAGTCGGTTGTCAGAAAGTTTGGCGACGCCGACAAACATACCGATTAGTAAGCCTAATCCCACGGAAAGAGCAGTAATTTCGAGCGTGATACCGGCGCCTTTTAATAAGAGCGGCAGGTTCTCTGTGATAATGCTCAGGTTAAGTTCCAAAGCCATTGTGATGTGATTTTCTCAGTGTTTAGATATGACAACAGGCAGGAACTGTTGATTCCTGCCCTCTCTTTCTACAGCGGGATCAGATTAAGCTCCGAACCACTTCTTGTAGATTTTATCGTATTCTCCGTTCTTTTTAAGCGCTGCTAAGGCTTCATTTACTTGTTTTACAAGCGCTTTGTTTCCTTTTTTGGCAGCGATGCCGTAGTACTCGGCTTCCATGATGTCACCGACCATCTTGCCTTTGCCGCCGTTCACGAGGTAGTAAGCAACGACCGGCTGGTCATTGATGACGGCATCAACGCCCTTGTTGTCGAGTTCGATGAACGGCTCGTTGGCGTTGTTGTACTGTTTGACGTCAGCGCCTTTAACAGAGCTGGCCTTTGTAGCGCCTGTTGTGCCGATCTGTGCACCGATTCTTTTGCCGACTAAATCATTGATGCCTTTGATGTTGGTTTCGTCGGGACGAACTAAAACAATCAGGCCTGAAGTGTAGTAAGGATCGCAGAAATCAACGGCGTTCTTACGTTCTTCCGTAATGGACATTCCGGAGACAGCGAGGTCAATGTTGCCTGTGGAGAGCGCGGGAATCAGACCATCGAAGCCGAGGTTGACGAGTTCAACTTTGTAACCCATCTGTTTGCCAAGTGCTTTAGCCAGGTCAATATCGAAACCGGTCAGATCGTTAGAACCTTTAGCCTGGAATTCAAACGGTGCAAATGTAGGATTGGTGCCAACGCGTAAAACTTTTTCAGCCTTTGCCGGAGCAGCGGCCTCTTTTTTATCACCACAAGCTGTCAAGAGACTCATGGAGAGTACAGCCACAAGCGGAATAGCCAAAAACGAGCGTTTTAACATTTAGACTCCTATTTCTTAAATGAGGTTAAATTTTAGGTGGTAATCCGATAGCCTCAAGTCTAATTGATTAAGACGTTAAAAGAAAAACAGGTGATAGATAAATGTTTCTGGGCGTGCTGTACGGAATACTCGGATGTTCCCTTTGGGGTTTTATTTACATTATTCCGCTGCTTTTACCTGAATATTCTCCCGCTACCGTAGCGATGGGGCGTTTTACCGTCTATTCGATCGGAAGTTTAGTGATTTGCTACTACTGTCGAAAGACGCTGGCGCTTTTGACCACATCGGACTGGATCAAGGCCTTTTGCTTAGGTTTTTTCGGGAACGCCGTCTATTACGTTCTTTTGACGAAAGGAGTTCGCTTGGCCGGCGTTCCGACTTCCGGGATGCTGATGGCATTAATCCCGTTGAACGTTGCGCTGCTGACGAATCGACCCGGAGCAGAGACCACTGTTGTTGTGCCCTGGCGGCGTCTTTCTTTGCCGCTCGCGATGATTCTAATCGGTTTATGGATCGGCAATATTGACGAATTTTCAGAAATTTCTGTGGCCACTTCTTCTGTCGAGTATTGGCTGGGCTTTTTGTGCAGCTTCGGAGCGATGGCGTTATGGACGTGGTTTCCGATCCGAAACAGTCAATGGTTGCTGAAGCACCCCAACGTTTCGCCGCTGGCTTGGACAACGGCACAAGGCGCTTCCATGCTGCCTGCGACACTGCTTTGTTATGTTGCGGTGAACTTTGAGACCTTTCTCCACGGAGGAGCGGTTTTGGGACAGACACCGGTTAAGTTCGTGCTGCTGATGGTCGCGGCAGGTTTAATCTGCGGATGGGCTGGGATGGCGCTTTGGAACATGATGAGCGCTCGTTTGCCCGTGGCCTTGAGCGGTCAGATGATCGTGTTTGAGACGATCTTCTCGGTCATATATTCTCTAATCTATAAACAACAAGCGCCCAAATGGACGCTTGTTGTTGGGGTCTTTTTACTTCTCGGCGGAGTCCTTCTGTCTTTGAAAGTCTTTCGGGACTCAGGCCGGAAAGTCAGTCAACCAAATTAGAAATTGGTTTCCTGAAGCTGGAAATAAGCCTGCGGATGAGAGCAGACGGGACAGATTTCAGGAGCGCGCGGGCCGATAACGAGGTTACCGCATTCACGGCACTGCCACATAACGATTTCGCTCTTTTCGAAAACTTTCTGCATTTCGACGTTGTTTAAGAGCTTCAGATAACGTTCTTCGTGGTGTTTTTCGATAGCGCCGACACCGCGGAACTTAGCGGCGAGTTCGGGGAAGCCTTCTTCCTCGGCGTCCTTCGCGAACTGGTCGTACATATCGGTCCATTCGTAGTGTTCACCGCTGGCGGCAGCCTTCAGGTTTTCTGCAGTATTGCCGATGCCCTGGAGTTCTTTGAACCAAATCTTGGCGTGAGCTTTTTCGTTAGAAGCCGTTTCTTCGAAGATAGCGGCGATCTGCTGGAAACCTTCTTTGCGGGCGACACCGGCAAAGTAGTCATATTTATTGCGAGCCTGGGATTCACCGGCAAAGGCCGTCCATAAATTCTTTTCGGTCTTAGTACCGGCTAAAGGTTTAGACATGTTTTTTCTCCATTAAGAAGCTAAAAAAATAGGCTTTCGGAGGATTATAACGACAACTTTAAGCCTTGTTAACCAATTCGAACAGGAGCGGATGAAATGAAAAATCGAATCAGTTACAGTGCAATAAAAGACTTTAAACAGTAGCAAAAATGAAAAGGATAATCACGACCCTTGGCCTCTTTGTTTTGACTTCTGTTGTTGCCGGATGCAGCTGGACAGATAGACAAATCGGACCGAATGACTATGAGATTTCCGGTTATTTTGATTTCACCATGAAGGGTGAAGTCGTCGCGAAAGGACTTGAGGATCAAGCCTGTTTATATTGTAAGGGCATCCAAGAAAATTTAGTTCCCCAGGTTTACTACATAACCGATAAAAACCGCATTTTTAATTACGAAGCGCAGCGAGCCAGTGCAGTTATTCGCTTTCACTGTATTCCGAACAACTGAGGTTAAGCGAGATACTTAGAGGAATGTGGACGTTCGCCTTTTGAGACCCGTTTTGAACTCATTTGCAAAAAATAAACTTTATCTATAGAATACGCTCTCCTGATCGCAATGATCGATGTGCGGAGAAGTGGCCGAGTGGCTGAAGGCACACCCCTGCTAAGGGTGCAGACTGGCAAAAACCGGTCTCGAGGGTTCGAATCCCTCCTTCTCCGCCACTAATTACAAAAACTGCAGTTTTGTAATTAGTGGTAAGCACTTGAAACTGCAGTGGATTAAAGGCTTGAAGCGATTGAGTTTCAAGCCTTTTTTCTTATCTGTGGAAATTTTGCAACACGCTTACAAAATTACTAAACAGAACCTTTTGTAACCGTACAAAACCTTACAGGACCTGCATTTTTGGTGACCCTTTTGGTGCCCCTCTGAAGCTCGATAAGATCGGATTTAGCGCAGTTTTCGTCGTTTTTGAACCTTTTCGACCATGCCTAAATTCGTCACTCCGATGCCGCTCGTCATCTTCCGGCAACTCAAGTCACCGGGCTTTTATCCGCTCGGCGGTGTCCAAGGGCTCTACCTCCGCATTCGCGGAGCCTCAGAAAGCTACATCCTCCGGTATCAAGACACATTCGGCAAGCGGCGCAGCATGTCTCTCGGACTCCGTCGCTCCATGTCGCTTTCCGAAGCTCGCACTAAAGCTACGGAAATCAGGGCGCGCCTGTCTGAGGGCATCAATCCAACGCCCACACGCGCAACTCGTCGGAAGGCAAAGACTCAGCAATCGTCTTCAAAGACCGCTCCCACCTCCAAAACTTTCGCGGAGGTCATGGATTTGTGGCTGAAATACCGCGTGGAAAACAACTACTGGGTAAACGACCGGAAAGAGCCTTACGCCACGTCCAACCTTCTTGCCAGGCATGTGCTACCTCGCCTCGGTGACATCGGTATCAACGCAATTACCGTTGAAGACATCCGTGACGTCCTTGCCCCGATTTGGACTACAAAAACCATCACTGCGAAGAAAGCGTTGCGGAACATCAGAGCGATTCTGAACTGGGCCCGAGCGATGAACTACAGCTCATCAGCTGAAGATTTGTGTTCTCTACAAGGCCCTCTCGGCGTTCTCATGGAAGGCGCTCGTAAGAACGCCGTCCGCAAAGAAAATTTCGCAGCTCTCCCCTACGATAGGATTCCTTCGTTCATTCAAGCGCTTTACCACCTGGAAGGTACGAGTCGCTGGATGATGATGTTCGCCATCCTTACAGCAAGCCGCATGAAGGCTGTTCGCCTAGCCACCTGGGGCGAAATTGACGTTGAGAAGCGAATCTGGGAAATTCCGCCCGAGCACGACAAAATCAAGGACCCCAAGCGAGACCGTACTATCTATCTGTCGCAGCAAGCGATCGAGGTTTTGGAAAAGGTTCGCCCAAACCTACCTAGGGCGGACGACTTGATCTTCAAGGCCGACAATGGCGGTAGCTTTTCCGACGCAGCAACAACTGCCTTGATCCGCAGAATGCACGCCAGACAAAAAGCGCTAGCTGGAACCGGGTGGATTGACCCGGACAAGTCCAAGCGCGAAGGCAAGATTTGCATCGTCACGGCACACGGTACAGCACGCAGCGGCTTTCGCACGTGGGCCAAGGACGACCGTCTCGGCAACAACCGCCGGTACGATCAGGAAGCGGCTGAGCTTTGCCTGTTGCACTGTAAAGCTTCTGACGACTACCACGGAGCCTACGACCGAGCTCGCCTAAGCACGGAGCGACAGCGATTGATGAATGACTGGGGGAAGTTTTGCTTTTCGCTCGTCACAGACAAGTGCTAAGGATTTCTTTGATGTACGAGGCAAAGCCATTGCAAAGCGGCAACTTGTTCCAAAATGGAACTCGTTCGCCAAACGGCCGACATATCGTCAACCGAAGGGGCAAACCAATGTGGAGTGGTTTCAGTCTTATTGAATGAAACCACTCCACAAACTTTAGAGGGGAACGACTGGTCCAGTCTTTCCCCTCCCTCTATTCAATCCGGCGGCAAGTCATTAAGAAGTAACGCAGGTCGCCGTTCTTGCCTCATCAGAAATTCCAGCGCATCGGTGTCCGTCAACCATGAGTTCCTTGGAGACGTTGATGCGACCGTGACGCCGGCAGCCGGCGTTGCCCGCAAGTTGTCCGATTCGCTCGACAGTACCTGGGTTTCCTACGGCCTTGGAGCGCAGTTCGATACGTCGAAGAATCTGTCCTTCTACGGAGTTCTTGAGCGTTCTAGCGGCAGCGACTATGCTGAAGATTTCAAATACAGCGTCGGCATGCCATTAGATGTCATACTAACTTTCGCCACCCCTTCAACCTTTCATGGAGTGGCAAAACATGCGATATTCGCAGGAGTTCAAAGACAACGTCGTAGCGCGCCTGCTGAGCAAGGAGCTCAGCATCTCTGAAGCCGTGGAGCAGTACTCGATCGGCAAATCAACGATCTCGTACTGGCTCAAGATTGCCAGAGAGCAAGCAGGTTGCGGCACGCTGCCCAACAAAGGAAATCCCAAGCTCATGGCCAGCCTCAAGCTCCCTAAAGGAGTGACCTACCTTCAAGCCCATACTGCTGTGAATGCCAAAGCTTTCATGAGCGAGACTGACTTCGGCCAGTTCTGCCGCAAGCATGGCTATCTCGCCTCCACAGTCGATGCCTGGACCGAATGGTTTAACAATCATCCGGATGTGGTTGACAAGAAGCGCCATGATGCTCAGATGTCGGCCATGTCTGAACTCAAGAAGGAAAATGCCAGGAAGGACCGAGAAATCGCCAGAAAAGACAAAGCATTAGCGGACGCTGCGACGATGCTGATGTTGTCAAAAAAAGCCGAGGCGATCTGGGGGGCAAAGGAAAGCTGATCAGTGCCCATGATCGCCGGGAAATCGTTTCGCTGGTCGAATTCGGTCAATCGAAAGGCTTGTCGCAGAGGCAATCCTGCGAGGCAGTCGGCATTACCCCACGGACGCTGCAGAGATCGCCGGGAAATCGTTTCGCTGGTCGAATTCGGTCAATCGAAAGGCTTGTCGCAGAGGCAATCCTGCGAGGCAGTCGGCATTACCCCACGGACGCTGCAGAACTGGCGGCATGCACCGGATGGTGATGGCCGGCTCGACCGCAGCAACTTTACGAGCCCGCGGCAAATCCCTGAGGACCTGCGTGAGCAGATCGTAGATCGCTTCTGCAAAGCCGATGTGCGGGATCTTAGTCTGACGCAGGCCTTCTACAAGCTGCTCGATGAAAACAAGGAGTACTGGTGCTCTCTCTCAACGCTTTACCGTCTCTTCAGGGCACGGGGATTGAACGCACGCCGTGCGCCTACCCGGGAAGCCCGCCGGCGCAGCAAGCCGACTGCATACAGCGCAGAGAAGCCAAACGAGGTGTGGACCTGGGACATCACCTATCTGCGCTCGAGCAAGTACACGGGCAGGTTCTACTACGCGTATGTCATTGTCGACGTCTACAGCCGCATGGTTGTGAGCGCCAGGGTCTTCGAGGCTGATAATGCCGACTTCGCCGTGCGCTTTCTCGGGGATGCCTTCAGGCGATACGGAATCAAGCCCGGACAGCTTGTCGTGCACTCAGACAATGGTGCGAGCATGAAGGCCGCTCCCACTTTGGCTTTGCTTGAGAAGAACGGAATTACCTTCTCGCACAGTCGTCCGCGAGTCAGCAACGACAATCCGTATTCGGAGTCCTTCTTCCGTACGCTTAAGTATAGCGGCGATTACCTGTACCCCCGTGACGGCTTCGACAATGCTGAGGAAGCTGAGCAATGGGTGCAGGGCTTTGTAGACCACTACAACGAGCACCACAGACACCGCGGCATCCGCATGGTAACGGCGGGGCAGCGCTATCGCGGCGAGGACGCGGAGGTGCTGCGCCGACGCAGGGAGACGATGCTGGAGGCTCGCAGACGCCATCCGGAGCGCTGGATCACCGGGAGAGTGCTGAACTGTACGCCGATCAAAGAGGTGTGGCTTAACCCCGAAAATGGACAGTTGGAGGAAAAGCATGCCAAGGCAGCTTGAACAAACGCCCCGCTGCTGCTGCAACAAGGCGTTCGGCGGTTTTCCGCGGGCCTCAGGCTCGGCCTCCTCCTGCCTGAGGAGGCTCATTCTACCGGCCTGCCGACCTCTCCGCGCGAACGGTGCTGCACAGCTGCATCAAAGGTTTTTCTACGGGCCAAAAAACTCTGGGTGAATCCGCCGAAGGCGGAGAGGGCAAAGCCCTCACTGAGCTCAGACTACAACCTACTTTTTAAGAACAAAATCGGCGAAAGCTCACTTGACATTCACCGCACCCTCTACTTGCAATGTTTGAATTCGGCCCTTCGGCGGTTTCGCCTACTACGGCCTCGGCTGACTTCCCAACCAGCATCCCTCCGCCTTGCGACGTCGGTAGCCATAGGCACTGGCAGGGATCTCCCCGGGTATCACACATGCGCTTCTAGCCCTATCCGTCGGATTTACGCCTCAACTGTGTCCGTAGAAGTATCGGGTTAACGACTTTTGGCTCGCTCTCCCAATTGAGACGCCTCGCATCCGCTTCCTGTTCGTCGGACTGGCTGTTTGCTATCGGCTTCCTTCATCAGTTTGTTGCCTCCCTGACTCTGCCGAGTCGCTAGACCTTCCCCTTCTCGGGAGGTCAGTGGACTTTCACCACATAGACACACGTGCGCTGCCGAGCGCACCAAAAAAATCTCCCGCAGAACGTGCATTCTGCGGGAGATCATAACAGCGGCTAAGCCGGGAAGCTCTTGCTAGACGAACCGGCTTTTATTGCCGGAGTTATTAGAAGCTGTGAACGAGGCCGAGGCCGAATTCACCAACCTTGTCCTTCAGAGAGCCGGAAGTATCAGGCTTTCCAGCAAGCTTGGCCGTCAGATCGGCCTTCCCTTCGTTATATGCGGCATACGTATAAACGTACGTGCGCTTGCTGAAGGGGTAGCTGTAGCCAGCGGCAACACCCCAACGGGTGATGTCAGCATCGACATTAACACTTGGCGTCGAGGAGCCACTCGTGAGCTTCACTACGACATCCGAGCTAGTCTGACCATCGGTATAGTTTGCCTGAGCGAACACGGTACCGCCAGCAACAGGAGCGGTCACGCCAAGCGTCAGAGCATAGCCTTCAAGGCCTTCATCGCTAAGGACCTTTGTGGTGTTCCCCGCGCCGTCGTCGTCGTTAAGGAGGCTCGTAGAATAGCCACCGAGCTTATTTTCGTTCTTGCCGTACTGAGCCATGCCGTAGACCTTGGCAACGCCGAAGTCATAGGAGGCGCCCCATGTCACGCCGAGGGAATCTTCGCTGTTGGTGTTCGCATAATTGTTGAGAACCGTATCAACAACGAGGCCGGTGCTAAAGGAGCCGAGATCATACTTGACGCCGAGGCCGGCATAACGCTGGTTCTGACGCTCGTTGCCTGCGGTTTCCTGACCCTTAGTGGAGAAAGAGTACTGCGCGTAAACCTTGACGCCGGCGAAGTTCGGCGTAACGTAGGTCACCGTGTTGTCCATACGGTCGCGATCGGCGAGATTGAACTGGCTCTTGGCGCCGGCATAGTCGCCCCAGCCCGTACCAAAGGCGGCGTAGCCGTAGACGACGTTGTAGGAACCCATACCAGAGGAGAGGGCGCCAACACGGCCCATGGAGAGCGTGCCGAAGTCGCCGGTAACGAAGAGGTTCGCTTCACGACCGAAGAGGCGGCTGTCCTGACCCATCGTGCCGTCGTCAGCGTTGAAGCCGTTTTCGAGAATGAAGCCGACCTTCGTGCCGTTGCCGAGGTCTTCCGTGCCCTTCAGGCCGAAGCGCGAACCGGCGTTCTGACCGGACTTCATATCAAACGAATTGACGGCATCCTGACCATCAACCTTGTTGTATGTGTAGTGGAGGCCAAGGTCGGCCTTACCGTAAAGCGTAACATCGGCAGCAGCAGCCGTGCCAGCGGCAGCAAAGGCGCTCATAGCGGCGAGCGCAATTAGAGTTTTTTTCATGATTGAAACCTTTGGAAGAAACTTTTGAGTTCGGGGAAAATGAACTCGCCGCTCAGTTTTGCAACAAGCACAAGTTGATGCAAGTGTCAAGGTGGGGGGGTGCCATCCCAAAGAAATCAAATAAATAACGATGTTGTGATAAAACAACAGATACCGGCGCACCTTCGCAGATTATCTCTCCCGTTGTCTCTCGTGCTATGCCACCGGATGAAGCAATGTATGAAACGCGCAATGCGTTTCGCTAAGGAATAGTAAATAAATAAACTTATTTAGTTGCCCTTCTTGAACCCGCGGATGATGTAGTTCCAGTTCCCGAAGTCACCAACGGGTTCCAAGAGTATCCGGTCAAATTCCTCGTCCGTTATGGCCACACCCCGTAAGTACACATTGTTATCTGGTTGACACACGACCTTTAATCCTGTTTTCGTCGAGGTACTGGCGATGAGCGAGACGACGGTTTGGATATCAATCAGAGGCTTGCCTGCCCAGTTCTTCGAAATGTAAGAGAACAACCTATGTTCTACTTTGTTCCATTTGGAAGTCCCGGGCGGAAGGTGCGATACATGTACCTCCAACCCATAAAATTCCGCGAAAACAGCGAGAACATATTTCCATAGACGAACTCGACAGCCATTGCTGCCTCCACCATCACAAACGACATACAGTTTCTTTGCGCCGGGGAAGTTTTCCTCGCCGATGTAATGCCACCATCGGCTAATGCTTTCCCCAGCGAATTCTGCAGTATCCGCAGACTGCCCCACGTTGACGAATCCCGTGTTGTCATTCAAAACATAGACCCCGTAAGGCGCTACTTTTCCAAGCTCCTTGATCAGCCAGTCGTGATCATACGTATGTCTGGGTTCTCCCTTGGGACGATATTCTTGACCATTGTTTTTGAAATTCCCAAGATTTTCTTTCTTCTTGCAATCTACTGAGATCACAGGCAAGCCAAGAGACAGAAATTCTTCTGACTTCCTATTGATGAACTGAAATTGCGCGTCTCGATCAGGATGAGGCTTTCCGAGCTGAATCATTTTTTGATTCACTTGCCTGCTGTAGCCCATTTCTGACAACAAGGACGCTACTAGCGTGTGGCTTGCCTTGAACACCTTGTTTTTCAAGGTGTTCGGCAATTTTTCTCAAGCTGAGCGTTGTCCAGAGAATCACGCGCATAGGATCCCCTGCGGTAGAGCTTTCCAGAAGAATATTCAAACTCTCCCTCATGCCTGGCTGGCTTTGATCTGCGCGCTTGCGGCCTCCGCCTGCTCGACGAATGCGCCCCTTGGGCAATTTTTTTATGTCTGGGCGCTCCCCAGATCCCGCGACCTCTTGCAGGCCCGCCTTGACGGTAATCGGAGAAACACCTAGTGAGCGCGCAACTGCAGCAGATCCCCCGTACCCAATCTCGCTGGCTAGAAACCCATAAAACCAACGCCGCTGACGCTCATCAAGAGCGCAGCCGGCTATGAGCTGGGCAAAATTTTTTAGGGATGCTCTGAGCAAATCGAAAGATAATGCATTAATTGTATAAATATCAAATATATAATAGAATATATCTATCATGAATAGATTTGCGAGAGGCTTCTGATGGAACAGCTTTCGTTTTCAGACCTTGAAACCAGTCTTCGCCGGAAAACCCGCAAAACCCGTACGGAACGCCTCACCGAACGGTTGGAAAAGCTTGTCCCCTGGTCAGACCTTCTTGCACTGATTCAGCCCTTCTACTACGAGTCAGGCCGCCGCGGCCGGCAGCCTTTCCCTCTTGAGCTGATGCTCCGGATCCATCTGCTTCAGATCGCCTACAACATGAGCGATCCCCAGATGGAGGACTTTCTTCACGAGAACTCTACTGCTCGAAAATTCGTGGGATTGGCGCTGGCGGACCGTACGCCGGACGAATCCACGATTCCCAGTTCCGTCATCTGCTCGAGAAGCACAACCTCGGCAAGCAGGTCCTTGAACGAGTCAACGCCGGCATCACCGCTGCCGGACTGGTGCTCTCCAAAGGACGCATTGTTGATGCCAGCTTCATTGAGGCTCCGAGCTCAACAAAGAATCGCGATCACAAGCGGGATCCGGAGATGTCGAGCGGCAAAAAGGGAAATACGTGGCATTTCGGCATGAAGATGCACGTCGCCACCGACGACATCATCGGCATCGTCACGAATGCCGTCTACGGACCTGCCAACGAGCATGACATCAGCCGTGCCCGGGAACTGATACCGTCAGAGACAGAGCAGGTGTACGGCGATGCCGGCTATGTCGGGATGGGAAAACGCGAAGAATTCCAGACCGATAAGGAAGCAGAAAAGCGCTCGTACCGGATCAACCTGCGGCCTGGAGTTTTGAAAGGACGCTCGGCTGAAGATCTTATCCGCAAAATCGAGCACTTCAAGTCCAGCGTCCGCTGCAAGGTTGAGCATGTCTTTGCGCGTGTGAAGCTTCAGATGTCGTACCGCAAGACCCGGTATCGCGGCATTGCGAAGAATGCGCATCGCATCAATACGATGCTGGCGCTCTGCAATCTCTTCACTTTCGATTGTTACCTGAAGAGATTGACGGCCTAATTGTGCCTATATTGTGGAAATTTCCACTAAAAACAGCATAAACTGCCAATTTTTAGACTGTAAACAACCGAATTTATGTGTTTGGTCCGGATTTTCCGGTTGCAGTCATAAAAATTGGCACTTGCTCAGACCTTCCTTTATTTATCCAACGGATGGATCTCTAGCTTGGGCAGTGTCTTTACGATTTTCATCGTTTCCAGGCTGACCGTAATGATCTTCAGGAAGAGGTCCAACGGGTAACGTTCGCTGCCCATCTCGGCCGCGTAGTCGTTGAAGTCATTCACGATGCCGGAAGCTTTGTCGATGCTGACGCAAGCGCGTTCTACCACCCAATCGAGCGCCGATTTCTTGTTGACGACATACTCCTGCGCTTCAAGCGGGATGTTCTTCACGGTGATCCAATCGTTGT